>Ga0207904_1000038_pt1 | contig 137726 bp, 114 predicted proteins | sample MalvirmetaMSP118_FD_184232 | JGI IMG/M metagenome (GOLD analysis project Ga0207904, IMG submission 184232) | Marine viral communities from the Deep Pacific Ocean - MSP-118 (SPAdes) | ecosystem: Environmental > Aquatic > Marine > Oceanic | place: Pacific Ocean | collected 2011-05-30 | reverse complement strand
GTCAAAAGCGCCGGCCGGTGTGACTTCAGTCCATTCCGCTCCGCCAGGTGCGGCGGTGAGCACATGATAGTTCTCGGCTTCGATATTGACCCTGCCGTCTATTTCCTGGAAAAGGCCATCATCCACTGGGCCGACGACATAACTGGCACTGCCGATAACGCTGTCGCTATAGCCATCCAACACAGCCAGGGCCTTCAGTACCACGGTGCCGTCTTCCAGTGTGATGGCTGTGCCGGGATATTCCGTTGAGGCGTTGGTTGGATCGCTGCCGTCAGTGGTGTAGTAAATGGTGGCGCCCGGTGTGGCTGAGGCGATTTCAACCGTGGCACCGCTCGCTAATGTGCCGCTTGGGGGGTTAAAAGTCGGTGTGGCAACGGTGTTTGGGTCTGTGGGGTCGGTCGGATCATTCCCCGGAATGTAATTGGCATCCATCGACAGAATGATCTGATCGATTTTCAGATTAGGGCTTTTCATCCAAAGATTGAACGCATATTCCCCTTGGGCGGGGATCTGAATGGTGGCAACGCCCTGGGTGTCGGCGTTGTTTTCCCAAACCCAGTCGGTTTCCGCGGCAGCACTGAATTCGAAGTACGCCGGTGTGATGTTTGCGGTACCGTTCAGGCCGTAAAATGCAGACCGGTTGCCATCGGCTGTGGAGCCTCTGATAAACACGTAATAGGTACCGGGGTTGGTAAAATAAATTTTATAGTCGGCGCGGGTGTTTTCGGCACTGGTGTCTGTTTTTTCCGTAGTATCCGGTGCCTGGATCAAGGCGTCCTCGAACGCATCGTCCTGATCAACAATATTCCACTGCAGTGTGTCGGTTGCACCGGCAACAATCTCTTGGGCCGCTTCGGCTTCCATGGTCACCAGGCCATTTTTTTCTTGAAATAGAGTCTGGTCTATGTCCCCGACAACATAGTCAGCCGTGGCCACCTGGCTGTTATCGTAGCCTTCCAACACCGCGAGCGCTTTAATCGTGCGGTTGCCATCGCCCAACGCGATAGGGGCGGTGTATTCAGTCGAGTTGATGTGCGGTTGCGAGCCATCCAGAGTGTAATAGATGGTCGCACCGGAGGTCAGTGTGCTGATAGCCACGGTGGTGCCGCTGGCCACGTTTCCGGCCGCCGGATTGAACGTGGGCGTATCCACTACATTATCGTCGGGTGGCGTTGGCGGGTTAGAGCCTCCACGGTCATCGTCAGCGCTTTGTCCACGCTCCACCAATTCAAAGTTATCGCAGGCAGACACGCCGAAAACAACACAGACGAGTATGAAAATGAATTTCCATTTGGCTGAATGGAGAACACTACTATTGGCAAAGGGCATAGGTATTTCTCTTAGAGATGCTTTGTAGAGGTACTTTTTGTTGTTCGGGTATTTTTTTTCAGGCTAAGCGGTATGTTATAGGTTTAGTCAGTAAGTGAAACTAACAGCTTCGTTGTATTCACACTACAGAATTGCGTCGAATGGTAGCATTTTAAATACAAACGTAAAAACGTTTGTATTGCCGTGTAGCTTACGGCGTCAACTGGTTGTCACGAAATACGTCGTTTGTCATCAGGTTAGCGAATGGACGGGTGATGGCGGGAAAATGGTGTGCAGAATGGCCGTAAGATTGACGCCGGAGCGCAATAAGCACCCCGGCGTCAATTTATGTTTCTATAAGTATGCGGTTGGTTAAGGTGTACACACTGGCAGGAATTCGCTCAGGGAATCAAACCAAACCTGTGACATTTTCTCGGCGCCATCGTTGTTCGGATGCATCAGAAAGTCTTTCGGATCATTGACGAAATCCGCATCCTGATTCAAGGCGCTTTCCTGGTCTACTACGATTAGTCGGTCCTTTATCAGTGGATCGTTGATACGACGGTTGGCCATGGCTTCCAGTGCAGCATTGTATTCGCTGGTATAGGTTTTGGCGTCTTCACTGGAGCGGTTGGGTACAATTTTGGCTAATACGACCACGGCTTGTTCGCCGATACTCTCGTCAATTCCGTTCAGCATGGCTTCCATTTCTGCGACGTTGGCCTGAACATCTGCCGCCCGATGCGCTGGATTGCTCAAATCGTGGTCCGGGTGGTCGGTGTCCGGTGTGCCGGGTCCACCGTGTATATTGGTGCCGACATGGACAAGATATAGATCGGATGGTGGTAGTTGTGAACTATCGCTATCCTTGGTGTTCAACCATCTGCCGAGTGTGGTATTTATCCATTCCGCACTTGCACCGCTCACCGCGGTAAAAGAATGGTCGTAGGTGAATCCAACGACGGCTTCATCAAAGCTATCCTCGAAACGGCCAATGTACTCCACATCGTAGCCGCCGGATTGCAGTTGCCGGTAGAGGTAGGGCCGATAAGTGAGGCGGTTGGGCGTTTTGCCGGCTGTTATGGAGTCTCCGAAAGGGGTGATTTTAACGTTGGATTCACAGCCGAGCAGACCCCGGCGTAGACCTATTTCGCCATCTTTAAAGTGTTGTTTGATACGGGCAGCGGCGAGCGCTTCCGCATGAATGGCAACTTCGTCCAGGGTGCCCATGAAGTGGTTTAAACTCGTCTGGCCGCCCAGGGTTAACGGTGCCGCGTTACCAATGAAGTCGCCGGTCAGTGCAGTGGTCACGGTAGCCTTTTGGATGCCGTCTACATACAAACGATAGACGTTGCCGGCACGGGTTGCGGCAATATGATGCCATTCGCTATCGGTCAAAGCCGCGCTACCAGAAAGGTTCACGTTGCCGCCGTTGGGATCAGTCATGCTGAAAGCGGCTTTTCCGTTACTGCACCCGAGAGACCATTGCATAGTGCTGATGGGGTCGAATCGTCCGACCACCGTTTCGTTTGTCAGGCAGGTGCCGTCCAGCTTGATCCAGGCTTCGATGGTCAGGTCGCTACTGGCGCTCCAGCCTAACCGGTCGTCATAGGGCGCAGACAGGATATTGCTGGTGCCGTTGAACTGCTCTGCATTTTCGAAGGGGCCGGCGGTTGCGGCAGGGCAATCAGAACAGGTGGCTGTTGTGCTATCAATGTAATTCTTGAAGCTGCTTGCATCGCCTTCTTCGAACTGCCAGTAATGCGTTACGTTACCGAGAACGTTATCTGCAGGCGGCGGGGTGGTTCCCGAGGGCGTAACATTGATTGTGACCGTGACCGGTTCCGACATGAGCCCCGGATCATCGCCGTCAGTAGCAATGACCGTAAACTGAAAGCTGCCTACGGTATCCGGTGTCCAGCTAAAGTCTGCGCTGGCGTCGCCCTGGTCGGTAAACGTTGCGCCTGTGGGGAGGTTGCTTGCGGCAAGCGATGGAATGGTGTTTTCTGCGTCGGTCGCGGTGACGCTGAAATTCAGAGTCATACCGGATTTTACGGTTTGTTCGGCAACAGCGTTTACCACGGGAGCGGTATTAGCGGCAGTGGTAATGGTAAATGCTGCTTCGCTGATGCTGCTGGCGTTGGAGCCGGAAAGTGCAACTGCTTTTACCGTGGCTGTTTCTGATACGGTGAACGGTGCATTGTATAACGTGCCCATGCCGGCAGCGGGGGCAGAGCCATCCAGAGTGTAACGAATTTCTGCGCCCGTGGTGGTGGTGGATAATGTGACCGTTTGACTCTCCGTAAAACTGCCGCCGTTCGGGCTGATGGCCGGCGCTTGCACTGTCGCTATCGGCTCCGCGCTCACGGTCAGTGTCACGTTTACGCTGGTGGTAAGGGTGGGATCAGTTGCATCGGTTGCCGTAACGGTAATCGTTGTATTGCCTACATCACTAGCGGTAGTCACCCACTCAAAAGCTGCGTTGCCGTTGCCCTGATCGGCAAAAGTGGCTGAGCCGGGCAGGTTGTCAGCACTGAGCGCGGGTGTTGTGCCATCGGTGTCCGAGCCGGATACGGAGAAACTGATGGTTTCTCCTGCGGTGACTGTTTGATTAGCAATAGCGGAAAGAGTGGGGGGGGTGTTCGCAGGCGGAGGTGCGTCGGTCTTGGTAAAGGTCGCGGAGGCTACATTGCTGTCATTGGCACCAGCCAGCGTAGCGATGGCTTTAAGTTCGGCACTGTCTGACAAGGTAAGCGGTGTCCTGTAGACCGATGATCCGGAGGTCGGTGTGGTGCCGTCCAGGGTGTAATGTATGATGGCAATGGAGGTGGTGGACGTTATAGTCACTTCAATATTGTCAGAGAACTCGCCACCGTTGGGATTAATAACCGGGGTTGCCACAGTTTCGTTGCCGGTGTCTTTAGGGGGCGGATTGGTCGTTCCGCTGGGCTCGACACTGTCCTTACAGCCAACCAGTGCCAGAGTACCGGCTAATATTAAAATGATGAATTTTAATTTTGCAGATAATACCGCTTTAAATGCTGTTCCATTTTGCAAATAATACATAATGTTTCCGGACCTGACCTTTTCAAAAAAATCACTACTGTAGCGTCACAGCGGTTGACTAACGCCGCGTGCCATCAAAAAAAGCCCCTTTTTCAGGGCGTGCAATTTTACTCTACAACGATTGAAAAACCTACCGAACCCTGACCTTCACCGTTCTCTGCCTTCACTACCACCGCATAACTTCCGCTGGCGGCGGGTGTCCAGCTGATCACCCCTGTATCCGGATTGATTTTCATGCCTGACGGACTTGTTTGCAGGCTGAAAGTCGGCTGCGGATACCCTACGTGATCCATCGCCAGAGTCAGCGTTTCGCCTATATCGACGGTATGGGTACTGGCTGATGATACCTGCGGGATCGTGGGCTTGCAGACTGGAAGAAATTCACTCAGCGGTTGGTACCAAACGTCCGCCATTTTTGCGTACCCGGCATTGTTCGCGTGCAGGTTATCGTCCATATCATCGACATAATTCAGCGCGGGCTCTTGATCCACTATTAAAATCTTATCGTGGGTTCTGGCCAGCGCCATGGCTTCAAGTTGATTGTTGAACTCGCTGGTGGCCGGATTGTAAACCGATTCGTTAATAATTTTGGCCAGTACAACGATGATGTCCTCGTCAACCAGGTCAATGTAATCCAAAATCGTTTCGACATCTGGGACATTGTGCTCATTTGTACCAATGTGCAACAAAACGACGTCCGGTGTAGCAAGCGATAACCAGTTGATTACATTATTGGCAATCTGTCTTGGTGTGAAGCCACTGTGCCCTTCATGGTCGTGATCGTATTGAAAACCGACGGGATAGCTCTCGCTCAAGCTGCCAATGAAATCCAGATCATAGCCTGCTACATCCAGGCTGTTGTATAGGTAGGGCCGGTAGCTATAGCGGGGAATTGAACCATTGCCCCGGGTGTTGGAGTCGCCCAGGGGCATCACATCGATGCCGCCATCGCAGCCGATCAGCCCCCGCTGTAAACCGATATCGCCATCGGCATGATGCTGGCTCAGGGTTTTCGGTGGCAAAGCACGGTTGTGGATGGCAACTTCGTCTATTTGACCGGAAAAATAAGCGTTGGATTGTGCGTTCAGCAGGCCACCCACGGTGAGCGGCGTGCTGTTGCCCATGAACGTGGTGGCATACGAGGCACTTTGTATGGCTTCCAGTTGGCCGTCAACGTAGAGCCGGTTTTCCTGGTCAAAGCCATCTTTAACAACGGCGATATGATGCCATTGGTTGTCATCGATGGTGCTGGTGCCGCTTAATAGTCCGCTATTGTTGCCGGACGAATCCGACATGAAAAAAGCGGCTTTGCCATCGTCACAACCCAACCACCAGCTCATGCCGCTGAGGTTATCATTGCGTCCGATTACGGTTTCTGCCGTTAAGCAGCTGGATGAGTGCTTGATCCAGGCCTCGAGCGTGATGCTGCTGTTTGCTTGCCAGGCCAGCCGGCTATCGTAATCGGCCGTGAGGATGTCACCGGAGCCGTTGAAGCTAAGCGCTTGTTCAAAAGGTCCAGACTCGCCGGAAGGGCAATCCGAGCAATGCGCTGAACCACCCGCACGATTTGCAAATACGGTGCTGCTGGTGTCATTGAATTGCCAGTAGTGGGTTACGCCTGGGATCGTTTCCGGCTGCGGGTCCGGGTCGGGATCTGTGCTTCCGCTTTGAGTCGATTCGGCAGGGCCGTCGCCGGAAGGGGTTACTGCGGAGTCTTTGCTAAGAACAATGCGATCAACAATGGTCCCGGTTTCGCGCATCCACAAGTTGAGGGTGTGCACGCCGGGGCTGTTGATATCGATACTGAAAAAGCTTCCGCCTTGCTTCAGATCCGTCCAAATCCAGGTTTTGTAGGGTAGGAAACGGAAAAAGGCAGTCGACAGTGGTGTACCGTTGAGACCCACATAGAGCGTATCGGATGCGCCGTCCGGAGCGTAACCGCGCATCCATAAGTGGTAGGTACCGGTTTGGGTAAAGTTAATATTGTAATCGACTCTGGCGTGATCGCTGCTGAAGTCAGAAGTCGATTGTGCTGTCAGTGGAGCCTGGACGGCACTGTTTTCAACCGCTGCATTATTATTAATGGCATTCCAATTAACATTGTCATGAGACGCGTTCACGCTGCTGAAATGTTCACCTTCGATTACCACTAGACCACCTGATTCATTGAAGGTCATGCCTGCGCTACCGCCGGTGCCCGGATCGGGCGCTTCAACTAGAATGTGGGTCTGTATCTGGCTGGTTAGTGCGGAATCGGTGGCATCGGTTGCAATAATGGTAATCTGGTGCGATCCGACATCACTGGCGGTGGGCGTCCATTCAAACTGCGCGTTCCCGTTGCCAAGGTCGGTGAAGGTAGCCCCGGCCGGTAGGTTGTTGGCTGAAAGGGTGGGCGTAGCAGAGTCAACATCACTGGCCTGAGCGGTAAAGTTGATCGTGTTGCCAGCTACCACGGATAGGTCGTTGATGGGCGCCAGAGTCGGAGCTTGATTAATGGTCGCGGTGAATTGCGCACTGATCACTTCGCTGTCCTGGTAATTACTCATTACAGCGATGGCGCGGACCTGAGCACTTTCGGTGAGAGTAAAGGGGGCGTTGTACGCGGTGGAGCCCGTTCCCGGCCGGCTGCCATTCAAGGTGTAATAAATAGTGGCGCCTGGGGTGCTGGATGCGATGCTGACGTCGATGCTTCCCTGAAAACTGCCGCCATCCGGATTGATTGTCGGGGTAGCTACAACATCGGGGGCGGGATCCGTCCCGCCGTTCCGACTGGATTCGGCGGGACCGTCTCCGGATGGCGTCAGTGCGGAATCTTTACTGAGTACAATGCGGTCAACGATGGTGCCGGTCTCGCGCATCCATAGATTAAGCGTGTGCACCCCTGGATTTTCTATATCGATACTGAAATAGCTTCCGCCTTGTTTCAAATCAGTCCATATCCAGGTTTTATAGGGCAGAAAACGGAAAAAGGCGGTGGAGAGCGGCGCCCCGTTTAAGCCGACATAGAGGGTATCAGAAGCACCGTTAGCAGCGTAACCACGCATCCACAAATGATAGGTGCCGGTTTGAGTAAAACTGATGTCGTAATCGACACGGGCGTGATTGTTGGCAAAATTCGAAGTGGATTGCGCACTCAGCGGGGCCTGCACAGCGCTGTTGGCGATCGCCTCTGTGGTATTTATCGGGTTCCAGAAAACGTTGTCATGCGACGTTGCCACGTTGGTAAAGTGCTCGCCTTCCATAACCACAAGCCCGCCGGATTCGTTGAATACCGCGCCTTCGGTATTGCCAGTGCCCGTGTCCGGCGTTTCGACTGTGATCGTTGTCTGTGTTTGACCGACAAGGGCGGCGTCAGCCGCGTCTGTTGCCGTAATGGTGATCAGGTGTTGGCCGGTGTCGCTGGACGATGGCGTCCACTCAAAGAACCCGGTTCCATTGCCTTGATCGGTAAAACTAGCGCCTGCGGGCAAATCGCTTGCCGCTAGGTGCGGAGTACCGGAATCGGCATCGCTAGCCTGGGCTGAGAAGCGGACTGTATTACCCGCCTGCACGGTTTGATTGCTGATTGATTCCAGGGTCGGCGCTTGATTCACGGTCGCGGTGAATTGGACGCTAACCTGTTCGCTGTTGAGGTAGCCATCCCGTATCGCAATAGCGCGGACCTGGGTGCTATCGATCAGGGTGAACGGGGCGTTATAGGCGATAGCCCCGGCATCCGGCTGAGAGCCATCCAGGGTGTAATAAATGGCAGCACCCGATGTGCTGGAGGCCAAACTGACCTCAACGCTACCCTGGAAGAGACCACCATTGGGGACGATCTGGGGAGTGGCAACGGTGTCCGGCTCAGGGTCCGGATTGCCAGCGCCGTCGTGCGGTGTTTCGGCGGGGCCGTCGCCGGCAGGGGTTGAGTTTGAATTTTTGCTGAGCACGATGCGGTCTACCATGGTGCCTGTTTCGCGCATCCATAGGTTAAGCGTGTGCACTCCCGGGTTATTAATGTCGATACTGAAATAGCTGCCGCCCTGTTTCAGATCGGTCCATATCCAGGTTTTATAGGGCAGGAAACGGAAAAAGGCGCTTGAAAGCGGCGCTCCGTTCAAGCCAACGTACAGAGTGTCGGAAGTGCCATTGGCGGCGTAGCCGCGCATCCATAAATGATAGGTGCCGGTTTGTGTGAAGTTGATATTGTAATCAATGCGGGCATTGTTGTTGGCGAAATCGGCGTGTGATTGCGCGCTCAGTGGTGCCTGAGCGGTACTACCTGTAATGGCCTCGGCAGTGCTGCTGACCATCCACAGCGCGTTGTCGTGGGAAGCGATGACTTCGCTGAAATTCTCGGCATCTATGGCAATGGTGCCATCCCCGCTAACCGGCTGTTCAAAAGTGAGGGCCTGGGTGCTTGTTGACAGGCACAGCCAAAGTAACAATGCGCCCATGCGGGTCAGGCAATGCCGAAAGGCAAGGCGTCGTTTTTGGCCCGCAGTGTTCAGCATGCGGCTCTGCACGGTCAGATCGATATGTTTCATACCAAGTTGCTCTGGAGGTAATTAATTGTTCAAAGGCTTGCCTGGCACAAAGCAGCGATCAGGCGTTTAGTCCTCTGCCTAGCTGCAATCTGATGCAAATCCGGTTGCAGTACTACACGACCCACACGACGATTTTTATCGGGCCGGTATACAAGCGTGCGCGCTTGATTTATAGATTCTATGTAAGCCGGGGGGATTGCAGTAATCCCTCTCATCTGATGTTTGCTCCAGGGGAGCCCCAATAAACACCAGCTTCGGCAAAGCAAGCACTTTGTCATACTACTGGGTAATTTTCTAGTTGGGTATACGGAGAAATGTGTAAATATTCTTCAGTTTGTAAACTATTCACAGAGTGAGAAAACTGCCACGAATTTGGCTCCTTTCGGGCTGTTTTATGTCAAAAACCCAAATTTACTTCAGGCTCAGTGTTCCCAGCTCTTCTATGCGTGCACGTTCGGCCAAATCGAAGGATTGTTTATAAAGAGATTTAATTTGCTGGGCTTTATCGATGCCGGAAAGGGCGGCTGCCTGGATCGCTTCCCGGTTGCGTTCGAACTGCTCGTAGCGCGCGTCCCAGTTATTGATAGCGGGTTTTATCTGTTGTCGCTGGTCAGCAAGCTCATCCAGAGAGGCCTTACGCTGTTCGGGTGTCAGTTCCCGGTTGGTGGCGAGTTCCATGCCTTTTAACATAAACATCTGATCGGTATTTTCCTGACCGAATAGCTTGCGTGCGTTTGCCTCACCCAGGATGACGGCCTGAAGTTCTATCTTTTGCTCCAGGCGTTGTTGGTGTTCTTCAATATTTTGAGGGGTCCCGAACATGGCGGATTCGTTTTCCATGGCGACCAGATAATCATGATAATCCGCAACAATTTCGGCTACTTGTTCGCCAAGGGGAGAGGGCAGAGATTGAGTGATGGTGTGCTCGAGGTCTTTGACCAGTTTTGGGTCAAGTGGAAGGGGTACATTCTGAAAGCCGGCTGCAAGGCGGTTGCTGGCGTCACGATCCAGAATAACATCGCCGTTTTCATCCACTTTGATTTTCAACAATTGCTGCTGAATTGAAATGGGGTCCAGGGTGGGCAAGTCCATTCGCTCGGATGAAGCGGACGCTGTAGCTGGCGCATCAGCAGCGTCGGCCAGGGTCTCAACCTCCGCGTTGTCTTGCCAGTAGTCAGCAACCACCGGGGCTGCCGGGTCCGGGCTTTCGGCTAGTGGCTCCGCGCTCTTGCCCGGCTCGGGTGATGCGGGCCACAGTGTGAGGGCCAGCAAAGCCATCGTCATTAATGCGGTAAGAGCCAGAATAAGTAGTTTATATTGTTTTTGGTGTGTACTTGAGTTCATAGCGTTAAGCGATCCATCCTGAATCTTAATATCGGTTTGTGCCCGGGTACGTGCGATCCTCTCCGGGTACAAAACTCCTTAATCGAGGTCTTTTTTGCGAACTTCCCAGTTGCGGTCGATGCACAGTTGGCAATTATCGCCTAAGAACAACGCAGCTGCATTCTGGTCGCTCATCAGATAATAACGGAACCAGGCGGTTGCTGGTCCGCGGAAATCGCCGCCATCGCCAACCGGAACAAAGTGGCCGGCACCCTGCAAAATACCGTAGAACACAGGCACGTTAGTGACCCGGAAAACGACATCCTGATTCAGGTCTGTGTTTACCAGGGTGTCGGAACTGCCACCCATCAGGAACATGGGGCCATGTTGTTGATCTTGCGAGGTCGCGTCATGGCCCAGGCCCAGCACATAGGGTTCAAATGGCGCTGTGGCTTTTATACGTGAATCCCGCCCCGCCATGAGTGTGCCACCGCCCCCTTGGGAATGGCCGGCCGCACCCACTTTGGTTAAATCCAGGGTGCCGGCAAAGGTGCCGGAATTGCGCGCATTCTGCTCGGTTAGGTAGTTCAGGCAATCGATCATTTCTTCGCCTGAGCCAGCGTCTTCAGTATTGGCTGCTGCAACAACAAAACCGTGACTGGCAAAGTGGCTTAATAATTCCCGATAAGTGTCCGGTGTTCCTCCGGTTCCGTTTCCCCAGACAATAATAGGGTGGCGGACGCCGTTTTCACTCAAGGTGCGCGGATGATAGATAGTACAGTCTCCACCGCTGGATTTTGTGGTGCGATAGGGGCCGTCAGCGGAAAAGTCGATCACCGCCGGGAATGCAGAGTCTCCGCTGGACGGGGGTGATGGATCTGCTGGTACTGTTGGTTCCGGATCATCGTTAAATGCCAGTGCAGCCGTCGATAATAGGCAGGTCGCTGTAAACAAAGCGATGGAACGTAAAGCTGTAACCATGGGGTGTTCTCCGGTCTTGATCTTTGAGGTGTGTGAATCAGGCATCCTGACGACGGCTTGTTAGTGGGTTTTTATAATAGATAGTTCCGGTTGTTATACAAAGCGGCGTGCTGTCAGGGAGCAGAACCTCTGATTGAATCGAATGTAAATTGGCCCGACATTTCGTACCAGACCGATTAACGGTTTCGGGCATACTAAGATAGCTTTTGGCCGGTTTAGCAAGCGCCGGATTCGATTGTCATCAAGGAACTCGGGATGCCTGAGTAGGGGCATTTTAGATTATCCAGCGCCATTACACTGTGATGCAGTCAGGGATTTGTCCGCATTGTGACCATTCCCCGGGCTAATTGCTTTCAGCAATTGCCCCATTCAGCTACAGTAGGGCAATACCCTGGTGGAGTAGATTTGAATGCAGGTACTGTACCCTGACATAAAACCTTATAAAGAACATAGCATCATTGTCGACATGCCTCATCGGATCCACATGGAGGAGTGCGGCAACCCGCAAGGGATTCCGGTGCTGTTTCTGCACGGCGGCCCCGGCGCCGGCTGTGAGCCTTATCACCGGCGTTTCTTCGATCCTGAAAAATACCGGATCATCCTGTTTGATCAGCGCGGCTGCGGGCGCTCGGTTCCCCATGCCAGCCTGAAGACCAACACCACTCCGGATTTGGTCAATGACATAGAAACCATCCGTGAATTGCTGGGTATTGAAAGCTGGGTTTTGTTCGGCGGTTCCTGGGGTTCCACTTTGGCGCTGCTATACGCCCAGGCTCATCCAGAGCGGGTAGCGGGAATGATCCTGCGAGGTGTTTTCTTATGTCGTAAACGCGACATAGATTGGTTCTATCGCGATGGCGCCAACCGGATATTCCCCGATCAGTGGAATGAATTGCTGAAGGCGCTCCGGCTGAACAGCGGTGACGATATTCTGCAAGCTTACGACAAGATGTTGAACGGCGATAACGAACTGCAGCGCATGGCGGCAGCAAAAGCCTGGGCGGCGTGGGAAGGGGCGTGCGCTACTTTGCGGCCTAACCCGGCAATGAAAGGGCTTTTTGTTGATGGTCATACGGCATTGAGCCTTTCCAGAATGGAAGTGCATTATTTCAGGCACAACGGATTTATTGAGGAAAACCAAATTCTGCAAAATATGCCTAAGATCGACCATATTCCGTCGATCATTGTGCATGGCCGCTATGACATGATTTGCCCCATCGAACAAGCGGTGGAGCTGCATCAGAGTTGGTCAAATTCAGAGCTCAGCATTATTCGTGATGCGGGCCATGCCAGTATGGAACCGGGCATCGTCGATGCCCTGATCAAAGCAACCGATGAAATGGCACGTAAACAAAACAGCCGGGCGTAGGTAAGCAGCGCACGGTGATGATGGTCTGATGCAGTGCCCGAGCAGGAGCGTTATGAAAGGTTTGATCCAGCGGGTGTCACAGGCATCCGTTGAAGTCGAGGGCAATACAATAGGCGCCATTGATCAGGGCCTATTGGTGCTGCTGGGGGTGGAGAAAAACGACGACGAAGCCCGAGCCGATAAGTTGCTGCACCGTATCACGCACTACCGAATATTTAATGACGATAACGGCAAAATGAATCGCTCATTGTTGGAGGTGGGTGGCGGTTTACTGATTGTGTCGCAATTTACTTTGGTTGCCGATACCCGCAAAGGATTGCGCCCCGGGTTTTCTGGTGGCGCCTCTGCCGGTTCGGGCGAGGCGCTGTATCAATATTTTGTTAACACGGCTCGTGCCGCGATGAGCCCGGTAGCCTGTGGTCAATTCGGAGCAGACATGAAAATTGCGTTAACGAACGACGGTCCTGTCACTTTTTTGTTGGAAACCTAGCGCTGTTTGAACTGATAAAAAAGCCTGCCAAAGCACATACTGCCAACGCCCAAACGATCAGTGGCGAGGTCGCAATGTCAAAGTGATAAGACAGTGTGAGCCCGGCCCCGTACCCAAGTATGCCGATTCCCCAGCCCCAATAGAGCCCGGCGCGCCACTTCCGTTCAGCGACATTGCGCATGGCTAAAGCCGGGATCACCAGGCTGGCGAACACCAGATAGACGCCGACCAGTTGCACACTGGTGGTCACTGTCAGGGCGAACAGCAGATAGAAACCCGCGTGGCCCAGGCGTTTTCTGAATAGCATCCAGACCACACTAATCGACATCAGAACAGCGGAGCTGACAGCGACCTGCTGCCAGGTAACCCACAGAATCTGGCCGGAAAGCATTTCTTTTAAGGCTTCACCGCCGTGGGGATCATGAGACAACAGCAACAATCCCAGGCTGGCAGCGAGCACAAACAGGATGCCGATCAGGGGTTCCTGGTAGCGTCCCAGTTTGCGCTCGGTGAACACCAAAATAAGCGCACCAATCAGGGCGGCACCGGCAGCAAAAAGTTGAGTACCCCAGGCGCTGTCCACATCCAGCAGCCGCGCGGCAATAACACCGACTCCGGCAATTTGGGCGATCGCCAGATCAATAAAAATGATCCCGCGCTTTACCACTTCTTGTCCCAACGGCACGTGGGATAAGACCACCACAATGCCGGCGAGAAACACCGGCATTAGAAAAGTCCAATCGCTTAGGTTCACCACTGTATCCCGTTCAGCAGCGTTACAGTACGATCCATTAATGCGGTGAGATCCGTGCTTTGCTCGTCGCCGCCTACGGTGTAGGGCAGCTGAATCACCGGCAACCCGGTTTTATCGGCAAGCCAGCGTGCTGCTTTGTCATTTTGGTAAGCGGCTATGACAATTGCATCCGCGGGTTGCGTTTGTAATTGCTCAAGCAAACGCTTTTGGTCTGCAGCGCTGGGTGGCACCCCCGGCCGGGGTTCGATGGTAGCGACCCGTTGTATCCCCAACCAATGATTCAGATACACCCAATCCTGGTGATAAACCACGACTTTCTTGCCGGACAATTTTATTGCCTGTTGCTCCCATTGGCTGATCTTGCGTCGCCATTGTTGCGAGAACTCTTGCCACTGCGCCTGGTAAGCCGCTGCATTGGCTTCATCGATCAGCGCCAAACGTTGGGATAGCTTTTCTGCAATGGTATGCAGACGGTTCGGGTCCAGGTGCACATGCGGGCTACCGGCACCGTGTACATCCCCCATTGAGCGATCCAAGGCTTTCGGAATTTCCAGTCTTTCTACCTGCATGGCGGCTTCAAAATAACCGGGTTGTCGGGTCTGAACCGCTGGATTACCGGATCGCCGCAGTAGCAACGGTAACCAACCGGTTTCCAGCTCTGCTCCGCTGCACACCACCAGATCGGCGTTGCGTATTTTAGCAATCAGTGAAGGGCGTGCCTCTACGTGGTGGGGGTCCTGCTGCGCCGTGGTGGCGCTGTACACGTTCACCCGCTCTCCGCCCAGCTGTTGTGTTAGTGAAGCCCACTCAGGTTCGCAGGCGAATACATTTAATTTTGCCCAGGCCATTGATGGCAGTAGCAGGCAGATCAATACAATCAACGTTTTCATTGTGCGGTTTCCTTGCTTAATTGGTCGTTGCGCAACGGTCTGCACGGTTAATATTGGTGAGCGCCGTGGCTGCCCAGGCTCATGGTGTATTGAATTAACCATAGATCGTCGCGATCCTCGCTCCAGTCACTGTGGTTATACTGCAAACGTATGCGGGAAAATTCGCTGTGATTGTATTCCAGCATGATGCTGTTGCGGGTGATGGTCTGGTCGCTGCCGAGTTCCGTTTCTTCCAGAAACTCATCCGGATCGATACCGTCGCTTTGCAAAACAGTGAATTGATTATCGGGTTCGATCGCTTCATAACGTATGGCGGTGCGCCATTGCGGGTGAAACCGATAGCCGATTTGGGCATAGTAGCCTGACAGTACGCCATCGTATTGATTGAGAATAGACGCGTCTCCGGCATCGGAGTGTTCCTCCAGCCGGGCCTCGGCCTCTTCGTCTTTTTCAAAGTATTCTGCTTGCAATACCCACTGTTGGTGTTGCGGGTTGCCGGTGGGCGCCCACTTGAATACTCCATCTACTCCGCTGATCTGTACGTCGCCGTTTTGCAGCAGAAATTCCGCTTCGTGATCGGTTTCCTCGTGGTGGTGGTCTTCGCTGCTACGTTGATCATAGGCGGTGGTATAGGATGACAACCCCAATTGCCAGCTGGCGTTATTGCCAAGGTCGCTGCCGATTTTAGCGAACAGGGCACGGCCCTGATTGCCTTTGGTGCTGGTGCCCCCCGGGAAGCGTTCGCCTCGGCTGAACTCAGCGCCGAATTCCAGGTAGACGTCAGTGGGTGCCAGCCAGCGCAGTTGCACACCGTCGTCATACAACGCTTTTCCGAACAGGGCGTTGTAGATAAGGGGGGCGTCATAAAAAGTCCAGGCGTGTTCGTGCTGGCTGTTCATATAGCCGATGTTCGACAGAAAGCGCCCAAATTTAATGCTGGCACCGTGCCCGAGCCCAAGGGTTTCAAGGTAGGCTTCTTCCAGTTCCACTTCGGTTTCGCCATCGTGTTCGTGAAACGCCAGGCTGGTACTGCCATAGAACACATCATCGACATTGGCACTGATGGTGAGCTCCGAGTGCCCCAGGCTGAAGCCGTTGGCAGGCAATTCCGCTTCGGGACCCACAATCACACCGGGTAATTCAAAATCATCGTGATATTGGCTGTAGCGGCCGTCCAGAATCAAACTGATGGCAGGGTTAAATTGATTGCCGCTGATGTTGCCGGTTTCGGCGTGGGCATTGATATCAAGGCAGAAAAAAGTGGCGCAGGAAAGTGCAGCCGCCGAATAGCCGGCAGTGTTTAACTTGAGCATGAGAAGCTCCTTCACATATAAGAGTGTGTTGCCTTTTGAATGGAAGCAACGTTATGGCGGGTTTGAGCCCGCAGGATGTCGTGACTTATGTGAAGGACGGTGGCGCTCTGGATTGGTAAGCCAGTGTGAGTTGATAGCCGCTAAGATACTCAGGGGGTAGGATGTATAACGGAGGGGTTGGTTCCGGATCGGGCAGCGTGAAGTCGGGGGCGACACCCAGCAGGTTACCGCCGATGGCCCCCAGATCGTCACAAATTTGTTTGTGGATATGAACAGCGTGGGTGGAGTCGTGCGCGAGCACCAGCGTCTGGGCAGACACCAGCCAGAAGCCTAATAGCAGTATTAGAATTTTATAGGGCGGCCGTGTTCGGTGCTTCAACTATTCAGAACCCTGCTTTTAATCGGATTTGTTTTCAATAAAATCGTCGTTTTCATTGCCACTTTCGTTACCGCGCTTTTTTACCACACGGCCTAGCAATAATCCAACCTCAAACAGTAACCACATGGGAATAGCCAGCATGGACTGTGAAAACGGATCCGGTGGAGTCAGTAACATACCAAAGACAAAACAGAATAATATGACATAAGGCCGTTTTTTGGATAAATCCTGGACATCCGTGATGCCGCTCCAAATTAACAGCATGGTCGCAATCGGAATTTCGAAGGCGAGGCCAAAGGCGAAGAATAACTTCAGGGCGATGGTCAGGTAAGACGCTATATCCGGTGCCACGGTGACGTTTTCCGGGCTCGCTAGAACAAAGAAATTCATAATCAGCGGAAAAATAACAAAGTGGGCGAAGGCAATGCCGCCGTAAAACAGCAACACGCTCATGGCCAGCAGCGGCACGGCGTATTTGCGCTCATGATCGTACAGCCCCGGAGCAATAAAGCGCCAGGCTTGGCCCAGCACGACCGGCATTGCTAAAAAGAAGGCGACCACCAACGTCAGTTTGAACGGAGCGAAAAACGTTGATGTGATGTCCGTGGCGATCATCGTGGTGCCGGCTGGCAGTTGATCGCGTATTGGCTTGGAAACCAGTTCGTAAATGTCATTAGAAAAATAAATCAGTGCCAGAAACACAATCAATATCGCGAGTAGCGATTTCATCACCCGCTGGCGCAGTTCTACCAGATGCCCGATCAACGTCAGGTTGGAGTCGGTGGTGTCGGGAGGCGGTAACTTCTTCATGCTTTGGGGGATTCTTTGTCCGGACGGGGTGGGGTGGTTTCCGGTAACGGTTCCGCTTCGTTTTCGGGCCGCGTCGGATTATGTGCGGTATCGGGGTCTGTTTCTGCTTTGGCCGCCGCCGGTTTTGGATCCGGTGGCAGGATGTGCTGGCTTTCTACACCGGATTTCAGATCCTGTAGGGATTTATGGGCCTCGGTGATACCGGACTCATCCATTTGTTGTTTGATGCGTTGCTGAATTTCCTGCATGTTGACTTCACGCTCAAACTCTTCCCGCACGTTCATTACTGCGCGGCGGATTTTACCCATATAGGCGCTGCCCATGCGGATGGCGTGGGGCAGGCGCTCAGGGCCCAGCACCAGCAGGCCAACGATGCCCAGTAGCACCAATTCAAAAAAGCCAATATCAAACATCGTTTCGGTTACTCAGTCAGACTTGGTCTTTTTTCTTCTCGGCGGTGGCGTCAATCACGTCACCCTCAGCGTTTTCTTTTATTTGCCGGGCTTCTTCCGCTTTTTTCTCTTCGTCACTCATGGCGCTTTTGAAGCCTTTGATTGCACCACCCAGATCGCCACCCAGATTACGTAGACGTTTGGTGCCGAAGATCAGCAGGATGATTGCCAATACGATTAATAATTGCCAAATTCCGATTCCGCCAAAACCCATGGGGTTACTCCTGTCTTATTTGTTTTATTTTGAGCGACTTTCTTTCTCGGCTAAACCGGATAGATCAAAGCGCCGCTCTAGTTCTTTCATTATATCCGTGGAAGACAGTCCCAGCTTATGCAACATGACCAGGCTATGAAACCAAAGATCTGCGGTTTCATAGATCACATCGTCATAGGATTGACTGAGTTCGGCATCTTTTGCCGCCAGCAGGGTTTCAGTTGCTTCTTCTCCGACTTTTTCCAGTATCTTATTCAGGCCTTTATGATAGAGCCCGGATACATAGGAGCTTTCCGGTTCGGATTGTCTTCGTTCTTCGAGCACTTTGTCCAGTGCCACTAGTATGTCATTCATAGATATATTACAAGGGAAGTCAATGGATTGGTTGGACCAACGTCACTCTTTGGCCAATACGTTATCAATCATCAGGGTTGGACCGCAAGCGGGTCAGAATCAGGGACGCCCCCAGGGCTGATATCACCCAGGCCCCCAGCGGGATCTCACTCCAGCTCAGAGACCATTGCGGATTAAAGCCCCAACTCAGTCCTGCGCCTAAGCCAATCAGGCCGAGCAATGTGATGATGCGATCACGGCGCAGCTGTTTCAGGTGGCCTTGTTCAACTTGCTGCAGCAACTTTTGCTGGTTCTCACTGAGTTTACGCATCTCTTGCAGCGCATCCCAGGCTAATTTCGGAATATGCGGAATTTGTTCGATCAGGGCCGGGCCGTTCCGCTTGATGGTCTGCATTATGGCGCCGGGGCCGATTTGATCCCTGAGCCATTGTTCCAGCAAAGGGCGGCCGATTTCCCAGATATCCAGCTCCGGGTATAGCTGCCGCCCCAATCCTTCTACATGAATCAGGGTTTTCTCCAACAGCATGAACTGGGGTAAGGCCTGCATTTCAAAGCGTCTGGCGGTCTGGAACAGGCGAATCAGAATGGGGCCGAATTCGATTTCATTGAGTGGCCTTTCCAATACCGGTTCCAGCACGGTTCGCAGCGCATTCTGGAATTCATGGATGCGGGTAGACTGCGGCACCCAGCCAGCTTCCACCATTAAAATGGCAATCTGTTCGTAGTCCTTATCCAGCAGTGCCATGAGCTGGCGGGCCAGCAGGAAGCGCTCCTGTTTGCTGAGGGAGCCGACAATGGCGCAATCCAGGGACAGATATTGTGGGTTCTGCGGATCTTTCAGGGACACCATAACATTGCCGGGATGCATGTCCGCATGAAAGAAATTATCCCGGAATACCTGGGTAAAAAAGATCTCTACGCCAAGCTCAGACAGATGCTCCAGGCTGACTCCGGCAGCCAGCATGGACTGGGTGTCGGATACGGGTACACCGTAAACCCGCTCCATGGTAAGCACCTTATTGGTACTCAAATTCCAGTGCACTTCCGGCACGTACAGGACCGGTGAGTCTGCGAAGTTGCGACGGAACTGGGCGCCGTTGGCGGCTTCCTGCCCCAGGTCCAATTCCCCTAATAAAATATGTCGGTAGTCCGTGACCACCTGAACCGGGTGAAAACGTTTCGTTTCCGGGACTATTTTTTGCAGCCAGCGTGCGCCGGTCAGTAACAGTGCCAGATCTCGCTGCACCAGCGTTTCGATACCGGGGCGGATTACTTTAACGACAATTTCCCGGCCGTCCTTAAGGCTGCCTGCGTGGACTTGGGCTACCGAGGCTGAGGCCAGCGGTGTGCGTTCCAGATGCCCGAAAAGCGCTTCTGTCGTGCCTTTCAGCTCAGCTTCAATGATGTCAAAAGCCGCTTGTTCGCCGAACGGGGGCACGTTGTCCTGCAGATTGGCCAGGTCGCCTATGGCTTCTTCCGGGAGTAAGTCGTGACGGGTGGACAGCAGCTGGCCGAATTTAATGAACACCGGCCCCAGTTGTTCCAGCGCCAGCCTTAGCCTGCCCCAGGGGTGAACTTGGGTGGACGCCGTCCAGGCTGCAGGGTGCAAGCGAATGAAGAATTTTACGATTCCGCTGGCAGCGTGGTCGGGCAGCAATTCATCCAGTCGATAGCGGGCGAACACGGCGTATATGGTGAGTAATCGGAATAATCGTCTCAAGAGTCGGCTTTGTCCTGGTTTAGCGGGTTCTCGTTTCTGCTTTGCAGGCGGCTTTGAAAGCGTGTTAGGCGTGCCTGGAGTCGGTCACTGTCCTCTCTAAGCTCTTCCACATCGCTGCGAAAGCGGCGAAATAGCTGCGGTGAAATCAGCCACTCCTGTTCTTCGACCAGTAAGTGTCTGGATTGCTGCAGTACGGTTTTGGCGGTACTGCGAAACCAGCTTAACCCGACCCGCGCCACGGTGCTGATCTGGTGGGCAGCGACATCGCCGACTACATCGCCCAGCAGGCTTTCGAAGTCCATATCCAGATCCCGCAGGATCACCAGAAATTGTTGCGCTAGTTGCTGGTCACCGTCGATCTCTATGCCCAGTTTCATCAGGTCCGCAGGGGTATTGTCCTGGTGGCTCATTTGCCGCAATAACGATAAGGCCGGGCCCCGGATCGTAACATCTGCAGGGGCATCCCATCGGCTTTGAAAGCGCAGTTGGCGCTTTCCCACCTCCAAATAAAGAGGGAAGTGCGGCTTTTCCAGCTCCAGGGCCAGTGTTCTCCCTTTTAATTTTACCAACTGCATCCGGGTAACGGGGGCATACATTAAAGTGCGATTGGCCGTGCGCTCTAACTGTTGTGTCAGAAATACCGGTATCAGTGACTGGCGATGGGGGTCCATTAGTATTTGAAGCCCCGGTGTAAAGCCACGACGCCGCCGGTCAGGTTGTGGTAATCGACCCGGTCGAGCCCGGCTTTGCGCATCATGTGTTTCAACGTCTTCTGGTCCGGATGCATGCGGATCGATTCCGCCAGGTAACGATAGCTTTCGGCGTCGTTAGTCACCAGTCGCCCCATAAAGGGCAGTACGCTAAACGAGTAGCGATCATAGATGCGTTCAAAGGTGGGGTTGGTGGGTTTGGAAAATTCCAGCACCAGTAAGCGGCCGCCTGGTTTGAGTACCCGGGTCATGGATTCCAGTGCGGTTTGTTTGTCGGTGACGTTACGCAGACCGAAGGCGATGGTTATGCAGTCGAAGCTGTTGTCCGCGAAGGGCAGGCTTTCGGCGTTGGCCTGCACATATTCGATATTGCCGGCGTAACCGTGGTCAAGCAGCTTGTCGCGTCCGACCTGTAGCATGGACGAGTTGATGTCGGATAACACCACTCTGCCGGAATCGCCCACGATGCGCGAAAACTTCATGGTCAGGTCGCCGGTGCCGCCGGCCAGATCCAGTATCGTCTGCCCTGGTCGTGCTCCGCTCATTTCTATGGTGTAGCGCTTCCATAACCGGTGCACGCCCATCGACATCAGATCGTTCATTAGATCGTACTTGCCTGCGACGGAGTGAAAGACCTCACCCACGAATTTTTGCTTCTCTTGGGTGGGAACGGTTTTATAGCCGAAATGAGTGGTTTTTTCGTTAGACATCAGGGGCCTCCAGCTGCGGAAGCTATCTTCGCGGATTCGCGAATCAGAAGCAAGGCTGGCAGCACCATCAGCGCCCAAGCTAACCGTCTAAGGCTATACAAACAGACACTATTAATCCCTAGATAATTGCCGTAGATTCGTTATATTCCGTGCAAACCATAAGAATAAAGAATCACAGTGCTTATGCTAAATGATCTATACAGCAGGTTTAATTCCGTGGTCACCGGCAGTGAACGGTATTTGACGGCCACCCGGGTGGGATTCGAAATTGAGCAATCCTACCGCAGTTACCGCAATCAGGCGACTGACCTGCCTCCTCTTGAACAACGTAAACTCCTGGCTCAAACCCATTTTAAAGGCGCGCAGAAATTGACGAAGTTGTTCCATGATAATGGCGCAATCTGGGTTAAATTCGGCCAGTTTCTTAGCTCTCGCTCCGATATTCTGCCAATGCAATACGTTGCCGAACTTGAGAAGCTGCAAGACGACGCGAAGCCCGTTGGGTTTGACCAAATTGATCAGGTGTTGACACGCGAATGGGGGCCTCGCTGGCGGGATCAGTTTGCAGAGTTCAGCGATAAACCGGTCGCGGCGGCATCGGTCGCCCAGGTGCACAAGGCTGTGCTTAAGTCCGGCGAGGCCGTTGCAGTGAAAGTGCAGTTACCGCAAGCACGAAAATTGTTTAAACAGGATTCAATGGTGTTCAAAGCCTTGGGCACTTTTGGTTCAGTTCTGGTCAGCCAGTTTGATTTGAAACAGGTTATAGATCAGATTGTTTCCATGACTCTGCGCGAGCTGGATTTCCTGACAGAGGAAGCCAATCTGCAAAAGTTTGCTGCCTTACCGCACCCTCCGTTGATTCATGTTCCTGCGATGCACAAGCAGCTCAGTACGAGCCGTGTGTTGGTGACGGAATGGATCGATGGCACACGTCTGACGGACTATCTGAATAAGAATCCGGCGAAAGCGGAAGGGTTATTGCGGGAGATGTTGCGTTGCTATGTCCAGCAGATCACCGTGTTCGGTATTTACCATGCGGATCCGCATCCGGGTAATTTTCTGGTTATGGAGGATGATCGGGTGGCGGTACTGGATTACGGGGCCATTGGCGAACTTACCCCGGAAGAAACACAGAATTACGCAGTGCTGCTGCAGGTGTTGTTCGGCAAGCTCCAGGTGGATGAGCCGTTAAGCGAGTTATTCCGTAAAGCCGGTTTTGTTGCCCGGGATCAGCAGGTGTTTGAAGAAGTCGCAGAGCTGGTGCTGAAAGAAAACCTGCGTAACCACGAAGCCACTGATGTATTGGCGCTGGTGATGGATAAAATGCGCGATCTGCGCGTTACTATACCCAACTCTTTTGTTTCTCTGGCCCGAGTGGTGCTCACTTTTGGCGGCTTGCTTAAGACCTATCGCGTTTCCGTAGACTAGCCCCGGCGCGGCGTTGCCGAGGATACAAACGCACACAAGGTCTATTCTGAAGGTGCCGCAACGGAGCGGGCCGGTTTGTTTTGCTGCTTGCCTTTGCCCCGCAGATTCATAAACGGCTTTTCAATCAGTACATAGGTGATATAGCAAATGGGCAAAGTACACAGGAGGAGCACTGCGAAGGTCAGTAGCATCCAATGGTGGTCGACCATGCCTTCCGTACGTAGATTGGCCTGAACGGTTTTGATTACCGAACCGACCAGGGGGATCGCCAGCATGTAATGGAACAAATACAGGGTGTAGGAAAATTGGGCAAACGGATACCAGAGGCGCGCACCCAGCAAGGCGCGGAAAGTCCGGCCAGCCAACCCGGCATCGCCGCAGATCACGATTATCCAGCACAATGCGATAGCGAACAGGTTGCGGTCTGTAAGTTGCTGAATCCGGCTTAACCAGACAGAATCCCCCAGCCAGTGTTTGTTCCCGTTCATAAAGATGCCGACCACGATAATGAGTAGGGCGATTAGGGTTAGTGTGGTCTTGCGTCCCCTGTTTTGTAAAAAACGATCAACGGCAGGGCTGTGGTGAACGTGTAGATAGGCGACGATGGCACCCGCGACCAGCGGCCCGAATCGGGTGTAGATGTTGACGTAGATACGATCGAAATAATGAACGATGTTTTCTTTGCTGCTAAAGGCTTCGGCGTAGGTCCAATGCCAGATCCTCTGATCCAGGAAACTCACCACCGCGATGATCAGCGAGGAACTCAAAAACAGGACCAACAGCCAGAATAAGGGGCGTCCGGAAGGCAGGATCAGCCACAGCAACAGCAAAGGGAAAAGTAGATAAAACTGTTCTTCCACGGCCAGTGTCCAGGTCCAGCTCATGGACATGGTTTCCAATGGCAAAAAATTATTCACATACAGTAAGTTGGCCCAGAGGTTGGCCGACATGGACGCGGGTGCCAGAAGATAAAATACCCCTATTGCAAATAGGTAAGCCGGTGTTAGCCGCAGATAGCGACGCCAATAGAATGTCTTCAGGTCCAGAGTCGAGTGCTTGCGATATTCCAGAAACAACAATCGCCCGATCAGAAAACCGCTGATGGTAAAAAACACATCGACCGATTTATCCAGCCCCCAGATCCAGGTGAGATAACCCGGAGTGCTTTTGACGAATTGGTCGAATTCCTCGAAGGGCAGGTAAATCGAACTCAGAAAAAAGCTGTGGTAAAGCAGGATGGCAAGGCAGGATAAACCGCGCAATCCGTCAATGTAGTCCACATTGTTGGCCGGTCGGATAAAGGCCGAGCGGGTATTGGATTTCAGCGCCTGCCAGGGCAAGAGAACGGTTTTGGGCAGCATGATTCGATACAACTAATCGGATTGAGAAAGGGTTTTAAGAAAAATCTAAAGTACTTATCGCCATTGTAGCCTGCTGACGAAAATTCACCCGATAAGACCCAGGTTAGCTTGGTGATGCTACTGGGATTGAGCGTGACTGTTAAGTCGAAATCGCAGCGGCTTCGATTGTACGGTCGGCTGGAGGGCAAAGCAAGGTTATTGACAATGCCGGACACATTACATGTCTGACAGTGACTTAGGTTAAAAACTCAATTCTGAACGGCACCGCTTGAGGGTGGCGGTGTTGATTTCGGTTGTGGTCGGTCCTGGATTCAATCGGGCTTCCAGCTACCGATAACCGCAGATCCCCTGGACTTTCCGGCTTTTTCCAACTGGTTCAGGTAATCTGCCCAAAGCTGTGCTTTCTCAACGCACAGTTTGTGCAGATAACTCCACGAGTACAACCCGGAATCATGACCATCATCGAACGTGATTTTGATTGCGTAATTACCGATAGGCTCGATATTGCGGATAGTCACCATTTTTTTGCCATGTTGCAAAATGGGTTGGCCATGGCCCTGGACTTCTGCAGAGGGCGACAGCACCCGCAGCATTTCGTAGCTAAGGCGATGACTTTCGCCGTCGTACACCAGCTCCATTTCCTTGGATTCCGTATGTAGCTTTATTTCAGAGGGCGTGGGGGTCATGATTATCCTGAGTCTGTGATTAGAGAATGTAGCGGCTTAAATCTTCGTCGCCGGCCAGGTTGCCCAGGCGTTCATTGACGTACGCAGCGTCGATGATAAACGGATTCTTATCGCTACTCAGGGCCATGTCCGATGCCGTGAAAGAGATTTCCTCCAGCAAGCGTTCCATCACGGTGTGCAAGCGCCGCGCACCGATATTTTCGGTGGTTTCATTGACCTGAAAGGCCACTTCCGCCAAACGCCGGATCGCGTCTTTTTCAAAATTGATATTCAAACCTTCGGTTTCGATCAGCGCTTTGTATTGTTCGGTGAGTGAGGCGTCCGGCTCGATCAGGATGCGCTCGAAATCATCGGCAGTCAGCGCCTGCAGTTCAACGCGGATCGGTAAACGGCCTTGCAATTCCGGTACTAAGTCCGAGGGCTTGGCAAGATGAAATGCGCCGGAGGCGATAAACAGAATATGGTCGGTTTTCACCTGGGCCGTATTTAGTGGTGACGTACAACCTTCGATAAGTGGCAGCAGGTCGCGCTGAACCCCTTCCCGCGACACATCGGTGCCGGAGGTTTCAGAGCGTTTCGCCACCTTGTCGATTTCATCCAGGAACACGATGCCGTTTTGTTCAACGGCCTCCACCGCTTTAGCTTTGAGCTCGTCTTCGTTGACCAGCTTGGCGGCTTCTTCGTCGCGCACGATTTTATAGGCGTCGGCCACTTTCATGCGATTCTTTTTCTTTTTGCCGGTACTGAGATTGGAAAACATATTTTGCAGTTGGCTGGTCATTTCTTCCATGCCCGGCGGTGCCATGATTTCAACACCGACGGAGGCAGCCGATACTTCTATCTCAATCTCTTTTTCGTCCAGTTCACCTTGGCGCAGTTTTTTACGAAACATCTGGCGGGTGGACGATTCATCCGGTTTTTCGTCGTTGTTGCCCCATTGATCCCGGGCGGGAGGGATCAATGCGTCCAGGATACGGTCTTCGGCGGCGTCTTCTGCCTGGCTACGCATGCGGTTCATTTGTTCTTCGCGCATCATTTTGATGGCGCTGTCGGCCAAATCACGGATTATGGATTCGACATCCCTGCCAACATAGCCGACTTCGGTAAACTTGGTTGCTTCAACCTTAATGAATGGGGCTCTTGCAAGCTTCGCTAAGCGTCGTGCGATTTCGGTCTTACCGACCCCGGTGGGGCCGATCATCAGAATGTTTTTGGGTGATATCTCCGCACGTAGTTCGCTGTCAAGCTGCATGCGGCGCCAGCGATTACGAAGAGCAACGGCAACCGCGCGCTTGGCGTCCTGCTGGCCAATAATGTGTTTGTTCAATTCATCGACAATTTCACGGGGGGTCATATTGGACATTAGGCGCAATCCAGTTCTTCAATAGTTTGGTTGTGATTAGTATATATGCAGATATCTGCGGCGATGTTGAGCCCTTTTTCGACTATTTCGCGGGCAGAGAGTTCGGTGTTCTCCAGCAGGGCGCGGGCGGCGGACTGGGCAAACGGTCCGCCGGAACCAATGGCGATCAGGTCGTTTTCCGGCTGAATCACATCGCCGTTGCCGGTGATAATCAGGGAGGCGTCTTTATCAGCAACGGCTAGTAACGCTTCCAGGCGGCGCAACGCGCGTTCGGTGCGCCAGTCTTTGGCCAACTCCACCGCGGCGCGGGTGAGGTTGCCCTGATGCTTTTCCAGCTTGGCTTCAAAACGTTCAAATAGCGTGAACGCGTCAGCAGTACCGCCGGCAAATCCCGCCAACACGTTGTTATTGTACAGGCGCCGAACCTTGCGCGCGTTGCCCTTCATCACGGTATTGCCCATGCTGACCTGACCATCGCCGCCGATTACGACTTTGCCGTTGCGGCGGGCCGAAAGAATGGTGGTGCCTCGATATTGTTCCACAGGAGATCCTTTTGCCAAGATTGTATACGTCGTACCGCCTGGCGGCATTCGATGGTTACTGTTATTGGGGGCGGGTTCTACTTTTTCAAGCGTAAAACAATGTGTTCGATGTGGTTGTTGGCCAGAGTGGTTTTAGCGCTTTCAAGAGCAGAGGGGTTGTCGAAGGGGCCTATTTGCACGCGGTGCCAGCTTTCACCCGGGTTCAGTTCCACTTTCTGGATTTGCACATCGAGCCCCATTAGTATCATTTCGGCCCTGCGGTGATCCGCTTCTGCAGCGGAGCGGAAGGACCCGGTCTGGATGATGAAAGTCTCACCTTTGATGGCTTTGGTGTTGCTGTTCTTGCCGGCCTTGGGTTCTGCCGCGGCCTCTGGTGCGACCACTTCGCGGTCGGGCAGTAAGGTATAAAAATCAAATTTCGGGCTGCTTTTGCCTTTGCCGTTCAGGGTGGGGGCTTTCATCTCCACCTGTTGTAACTGTTGCTCGGTGGGTTTGACGCCGGTGAGATAATACAGAAACGCCAGAAACAGGCCGGTGATAACACCGGTGAACAGCCATACCCAAGGTGGTATACCGGATTCAGATTTTGCCAAAAGAGTCTCCGTTTTTTTAATTGTCGGTGCCGATATCAGCGGCACCGTTTCCTGTCCGCAGAACTACATTTTTTCGGGAGCGTTCACACCCAGCAACCTGAGCCCGTTGGCAATCACGTTTTTCACTGCGATCGCCATGGCCATGCGACCGTTGCGAAGAGTGTCATCGTCCACCAGAACTTTGTTGCTGTTGTACCAGGTGTGAAAATCCTGCGCCAGGTCCCTCAATGTATACGTTAATTGGTGCGGTGCCCGGTTGCGGGCGGCGTTGGCAACCGATTCCGGCCAGGCAGCCAGACGTTTCGCCAGATCTTCGATGTTGCTCTCCGGTAGCTGGGCTAATGCGGCCAGACCTGCCTCTTGATTGTAGCTCAGATTGCGCTCGCCCAATTCCCGTATCATGCTGCACACGCGGGCGTGGGCATATTGCAAATAGAACACCGGGTTGTCGGCGGTTTGTGAGCGTGCCAGGTCAATATCAAATTCCAAATGCTGTTCCGGTGACCGGGTCAGATAAAAAAAGCGGGTGGCGTCATTACCGGCTTCGTCGATCAGTTGGGACAAGGTGACAAAGTTGCCCGAGCGTTTCCCCATGCGGCCGGAGGAGAGCGTGACAAACTGGATTAAAGCAACGTGGAATAAATCGCCTTTGCCGGTTAGGGCTTCAATGGCCGCACGCACCCGGGCGATATACCCGTGGTGATCAGCGCCCCAGACATCAATCAGGTTTTCAAAACCGCGATCCAGTTTGTTCAGGTGATAGGCGACATCGGCAGCAAAGTAGGTATGTAAGCCATTGTCCCGAATCAGGACACGGTCTTTTTCGTCACCCAGATCCGAAGTGCGTAACCAGGTGGCTCCGTCTTTTTCATAAACGTGTCCGCGTTGTTTGAGCCGATTGACCGCTTTGTCGATAGCGCCGCTGGTGGCCAGGCTGCGTTCCGAAAACCAGTGATCAAAGTGCACATTGAACGCGTTCAGGGTGGCTTTAATGGATGCCATTTGGGTGTCCAAACCAAAATCCTGCACGGTTCGGTAGTCATCGCCGAGCAGGCTTTGCACCCGATTGATTAAGGCATCCAGGTGGCGCTCTTTGGCCATTTTAATCTCATCGCCTTCGCCCTCCGGGTCTTCCGGTACGCCATCGATCACGCTGGCGTAGGTGTGGAAGTAGTTTTTCCCGGCCTGTTTAAATAGTGCTTCACCGCAGGTTTGCACATATTCGCCCGGATAGGCCCGCGACGGAATCCGGATACTTTCACCACAGGCTTCCAGGTAACGCATATACACGGAAACGGCCAATACATCGGCCTGCCGGCCGGCATCGTTAATGTAGTACTCCCGCTGCACCTCATACCCGGTGGCACTGAGCAAATTGGCTAAAGCCGAACCATAGGCGGCGCCACGCCCGTGACCGACGTGCATGGGGCCGGTGGGATTGGCCGATACATATTCCAATAGCACTTTTTCACCGCCACCGACGTTGGGGGAGGAAAATCCATTAACATCGTTCAGTGCCTGCGCTACAGCTGCGTAGCGCGCGCGGTCATTAATAAAAAAATTAATAAAACCGGGCCCGGCTATTTCTGTTTTGGTGATGGTTTGATTGGCGGGCAGGTTTTCAATTATAAGCTGAGCCAGATCGCGAGGCTTTTGTGCTGCCGGTTTTGCCAGCACCATGGCCAGATTGGAGGCGAAATCGCCGTGTGATTTGTCTTTGGTGCGGTCCACCTGGATTCGCCTTGGGGTGGTGTCCGGAATGATGCCCTTGCTAATCAGGTTATCAAATGTGGTTTCCAGCAGGCTTAACAGAGTTTCTTTCATTCAGGTTGCACTATAAGGTTAATGGTCAGGAAAAGTGACGTTTTGACGGGGAAATAGCGGCGTATTATGGCGTGTTAGGGGCGGCTTTTCCAGTTGCACTGCCAGTTGTTTGCACAGTGTACGTCTAAGTAGCATTTAGTAACGGTTGGTAAGCTTGTGGTTGCCTGCTCTGGTGTCTGGCGCAGGGGTATGCAACATTTACAACTCATCAGGAATAACGATAAAACCAATTGATGGACCAATATGATTCATGTGATCCGCAGCTGGCTTAGTCGGGCGACACCTTCACAGCGGTGTATCGCAGCGATTGTGCTTTGCACCCCTTTTTTATTGCTGTTTATCATGACACAAAGCGTTGGCTTATTTGTGCCCGACTGGCGGGCGATGCTGGTGCCGGGATACGTTGTTATGGCGAACGCTGTTTTGCTGGTTTGTATTGCAATCGGTTGGCTGGTCATTGCCTTGCTCTGGCGCAACCGTATGAATACCCGGCCGCTTCCCAAAACATACGCGTTCGTGGCTTCCGTTCTGGGGCTGGCGTTTACGGTAGAGGCCATACTTCTGGGGCCGATGACCTATCCAGCCGGTCTGGTGATTGTGGGTATTATCCCGATTGGCATAATGCTGCTGGATTTGCGCTCGGTGGGGCTGGCGTTCGTGATGGGAGTGACACTGTTCTGGGCGAACGATATGGCAACCTATGCGGGTTTCCTTGATTACGCCCCGGGTTATGGAGATCAGGCATTTGTGGATGGTCAGCACCAGCTGATAGCCGAGTTGCTGCGCAGTGGTACCCTTTATATTAGCCTGGTCGCTTACGGAGTCATTACCTGGATTCTGTTCGACCAATACGACTATCAGCGCGCGCATTTATCACGCCTGGCGCGTACCGATCCGCTCACCAACTTGTCCAATCGCCGTAATTTTATGCAAAGACTGGAAGAAGAATGCCAGCGACAGAACCGCATTGATCAGCCGTTGAGTTTGGTGATGATGGATGCGGACCATTTCAAATCGGTGAATGATCGTTACGGTCATATCGCCGGTGACAGTGTATTAGCAGGTATTGCCGGAGTGCTAACAGAGGTTATGCGGGTACCGGCCGATTTGCCTGCCCGGATTGGTGGCGAAGAGTTTGCCATTTTGCTGCCCGAAACCGGCTTGCAAGGCGCTTTGCAGGTTTGCCGGCGTATTGAGCAGCGCCTGGAAAACCAAGCCTTTCAATCCGACGGTCATGCCTTTTACGTTACGCTGAGCATGGGTATTGTCGAAAGCAATGGATTGGATGCCGGTGCCTTAATGCACTTGGCCGATGCCAATTTGTTCAAAGCGAAAGCGCAGGGGCGTAATGGCATCGTGTCAACAGTTGAAGAGGGCTTAGCATACAATGCAAGAAGTGCTCCTTTGGCTTGAGACCTGGTTTCGGCAAAAGCGTGATGTAGTAGCCTGCTTGGTCATGTCCACGATGACACTGCCCATGCTGCTGCTGTTTATTTTCATGCCCTGGTTTGCACTTCGTCATCCGGAATGGCGTTCAATCTATGTGTGGAACACGGTGGTCATGGTTCAGGTGGTGTTAGTTGCCTGTGCGTTAGTGTTGACCGGGATTGCCCTGTTCAGTTGGCTTCGTCGTTTTTCGCAGCGTGACTTTCCGGCGCTCACCGCGCTCACGGTCTGCATCAGTTTGACGGCGATCTTTACCTTAAATTACAGCTATGGCTATAAAGATTCGCCCCTAATGTTGCTCGGTTTGGGCATGATGATTCTTGTAAGGGCTTTATTTAAGCCCAAAATTTACAAACCGATGGTATTTGTGTTGCTGTTTCTATTTGGGGCGGCAGAGGTGGGATTCTGGACTGGTTCATTGAGCTATGCGCCGATTCTGCGAACACCTATTTACACCGGAGCGGACTTGCTACCCTGGTGGAGCTTTTGGTTGCGGATCATTTTTGTGTTGATCGCATTGCCGATGGTCGCGCTGTTTTTTATTCATGGTTATTTCATGCGTAAAGAAAAGCGGGCTTTGGAGCAATTGGCCATTACGGATTCGTTAACGGGTATCTCCAATCGCAGCTATTTTATGGCGCGCTTGGAAATCGAAGGGCGCAGGCACGCCCGCAAAGATTTGCCTATGTGTATTCTAATGTGCGATGTGGATAATTTTAAAAGAGTGAATGATGCCTGGGGCCATGCGATGGGGGACGACGTGTTGCGCGCAATTGGCAATATTCTCAATCAAAGTGTGAGATCGCATCACGACGTTGCGGCGCGCATCGGCGGCGAGGAGTTTGCAGTGCTCCTGGCGAATATGCATTTGCCGCAGGCGAAGCGAGTCGCAGAAAAAATCCGTCAGCATTTGAGTCATCATATCTTTGGTAATGCAGAAGAAAGCTTCCAGGTTACGTTCAGCATCGGTGTGGCCCAGGTAGATAACGGAGACGGGGCAAGGGGGCTCAAACTAGCGGATGATTATTTATATAAGGCAAAGGAAGAGGGGCGCAACCGGGTAGCCGCGATGCAGCTGGTACCCCGAGCGACGTTTTCGGATGCGGCAATCGTCGAATAGTTTTACACATTCTGATTTTCGCTGTTGGTAGCGATTGTTTAAGCGTTTGAATCTTTAGACGATAGCAGAGCTGGCATTAAGACTGCATTCAAATTGGTGTAAGTCGTTTTACAGCGCTTCCCAAACTAAATTGTTTCAGTTTTCGTGAATCTTAAGCATTGTCATCGAACTGTTAAGTTGAGACAGATGCGCACGGATTCGCATCGAAAAAATTTTCCTAAGGTGCAAATGGATGAAGCACAAATCTTTCATACGTTCATTATTATGTCTGCTGGTATGCAGTGTTGCGGTGACTACCGTGCGGGCACAGAGCGGGGAAGCCGGTTCTACGGTCGGCGTTGAACAGGCCATCGCGTCCAAATCTGCTGGCGATAACGCTGCTCCCACTGCTGAGTCCGGGGGATTTACCTTGGCAACATTGGAGTCAGGCTCTTCCCGCTTGGTGGCATCCTCACCCTTGCAGGATGCACCGGTTGCAAATCCAATGTACCCGCAGCCGGATGCAGTGCACTACGATCGTGCGCCGGAACCACCGGTGGCACTGTTGGTGTTGATCGGGTTGCTTGGGTTGATCGTTGGTCGCCGTCGGTTGCGATAATGGCCCCCCAACGTAGCCCGGTTATTTAAGTTCGTTGCCATACACAGTTGCTCGATTGGGAAAGTTGCCTGCCCTGGTATAAGGTTAATTAAGTTATTCACGATTGAGGCAGGTGATGGGGGCTACGGTGACAGGTTCAAGCAGAACTCAGGCAGACCTTGCTTTTGCGCTTGCCAGCCAGATTGCCAAAAACGCGGACTGCGACGGGTTCAATGTGGGGGTGTTGGGTGGGAGCGGTTCCGGTCGTTCCACTTTCTGCCGCTCGCTGTGCCGGCAAGTTGTGCTGGACTCGTCGCAATCCTGGCTGGTTGCACAATTCCGGCCGCCCATTCAAGCCCGGCGTTCCTGCGTACTCCCGGCCTTGTTCCAATCTTTGCTGACCGCTCAACACATCGATTCTGCAAACAGCCAGGGCGCGAACAGTTTGGTTTTCCTGCATTCCGGTGTTTGCGCCAGGTTACTCCTGCTGTTCCGTTTTAGCCTGGCAACGCAGAAAGCAGGGTGGTTTTTTTTACTGTTCGCCTTTGCGTTCCTGTCGTGTTTGTTGCTTTGGGTTGCCCCCGGCGCAATCACACAGTTTAGTGCTGGCCAAATAACGTTGGCAGAAACTGTTGGTCTTTACGGGTTGGCTTTGTTGCTGGTATTGATGGCGGGGCAGTGTAAAAAGCTATTGGTCATCAGCGATTCGGATGTGTCCCTCTCGCATTTAAACGAACTGTGTCGCCTGCGATTAAACCCGTTGTGGGGGCATCGCCGGCGGATGATCCTGGTAGCAGATGAGTTTCATGCCGTCGAAGGGTTGGCTTTGCCCCCGATACTTCATTCCCTGCACGCATTGCCTGAGTCGGTAACGGTGATTTATGCCCTGGATGCCGACGTTACGTTGGCGGCATTTGCCGGACTTTATAAAGAGCTGAATGGTGGGCAGCTTTATGTCGATGTGCAACAGCAGGCAAGAGCGCAGCTGGCAAGGCTGGTTGATGTTTCTGTTAACCTGGATCTTTTGGATGCAACGCAACACCATTATCCGGGGCAACTTCCGTTTCAGCCGGATGCCGGCGAGGTTGCTGAAATACGGCAGCGTTTTGATAAATGGGTCGCCTATTTCGGTTTCAAAAACCCCCGCCAACAAAAGCGATTGTTGGCCACTTATCGAGTGTTGCAGGCGCTGATTGATGAAGACGGAGCCCTCAGCAAAGGCAACAATCCCACCCTGGATCATTTAACCGCGGATATCAGTTGCCCGATGTTAATTGCGCTGTGTGCGCTGGAATATATAAACAGCCTGTCAGACCCGCATCTGCGAACCGCGCTGCTGTGCTGGATCGAACGTTACCGACAGCGAACCTTTCACGATGAAACCGAGACGGCGTTATCGGATATGGATTCAGCGGGGAGGCTAACGGAAGACATCATCGCGGTTGCGATCAGGGCTCCACGGGCTACAGCCGAAAGCGGATCTGACTACGCTCGGTTGGTGGCGGCGTTTGTATTGCCAGCCCTCCAAGTTCATGCTCAGCGGTTGCAGGCAGCAGCGGATCTGTGTGTGAGCCCACCTAGCACTCCGCACAAGCGGGATTTATCGGCTTCTGGCTTGATTAATCCAGGGTCACGGGGTCGACATCCAGGCTCCACTTAATACGATGCCCCGCATTGTCCTCCACCTGCTGAATGGAAAAGCGCAACATATTCTGTAGATTAGGCCGGAGTGTTGCCCTTAACATCAACTGGAAGCGAAATCGACCGGCTTTTTTTGCCATCAAAGCCGGAGCAGGCCCCCAGATTTCCACGTTAAGTTGTTCGGCAGTGGCTTGCAGCGCCACTGAAACCTGGTGCAGAAAATCCGATGCTTGTTTCGGGTTAGTGCTCTCTGCCCGGATCAGGGCCAGATGGCCGTAAGGTGGCATGCCCATCAGGCGTCGCTCCTGCAGCAACTCGGTAGCAAAAGGCCCATAGCCTTGTGCGATTAAGGTTTGCAGCAACGGGTGCCCGGGTTGATGTGTCTGCAAAAATACCAGACCTTTATCGTCACCACGGCCCGCTCTGCCGGCGACCTGTATTAATAGTTGAGCCATATGTTCGGTGGCGCGGAAATCGGCGGCAAACAAACCCGAATCAATGTCACAGACGGCGACTAATGTCACCTTAGGGAAGTGGTGTCCCTTGGCCAGCATCTGTGTGCCTACCAGAATGCAGGGCTCACCACTGGCAATGCGATCCAGTTGCCGGCCAAGGGCGTGTTTGCGTTGTGTCGTGTCACGATCAATCCGGATCACCGGTGTATCCGGGAACAATGCTGTTAGATTGTCTTCCAAGCGTTCGGTGCCCATCCCGATGGGTCTTAGATCGGTGCTTTTACAATGCTCGCAAAGGCGCGGAATGGCCCGTTGATGGTTGCAATGATGACAATGCAAACGGGCCGGACTGGAGTGGCAGGTCATGCGATGGTCGCAGTGCGGGCACTCTTTAAACCAGCCGCAATCGTGGCACATAAGCACCGGAGCAAACCCGCGCCGGTTAATAAACATCAATACTTGCTGCTTGGCTTTCAGGCGTTGTTTGATTTCAGACAGCAGTTCCGGCGACATGCCATGGGTCAGCGCTTTTTGGCGGATGTCCATAACCCGGAACTGCGGGGCCGCTGCGGAACCCGCGCGCCTGGTTAATAATAAATGCAGGTAGCGTCCACTGCGGGCATTGTGCAATGTTTCCAGAGCGGGAGTGGCGCTGCCCAGGATGACCGGGATATTTTCCTGTTTGGCCCTGATTATAGCCAGGTCCCTGGCGTGGTAGCGAAATCCTTCCTGCTGTTTATAGGAAAGGTCATGTTCCTCATCGACTACAATCAGTCCCAGCTTTTCAAAGGGGGCGAATAATGCCGAGCGTGTTCCCAGAACAATACCCGCTTCGCCAAACCGGGCTTTGCGCCAGCTGGTCAGACGTTCCCTTTCGCTCAAATTGGAGTGGATGCTAACCACGGGAACGGCAAATCGCTGCTGGAAGCGATGCAGGGTTTGAGGTGTGAGCCCTATTTCAGGCACCAGCACCAGCGCCTGCCGGTCGCGTTTCAAACAGTCGGCAATGGCCTGCAGATACACTTCTGTCTTCCCGCTCCCGGTCACCCCTTCGAGTAAAACCGGAGCAAACGCATTGCTGAGTCGAATCTGGTCCAGCGCGTGTTGTTGCTCCGGGTTCAGGGTCAGTGCGCTTTCGGCTAGCAAAATTTCCCGCTGCCAGGGGGTTCGTTGCTGCTGATCCTGAAGCGGTTCCGCTAATTCTTTTTTATGCAGTGCGTTCAGGGTGGCCCGTTCAACTCCCAACCCTTTTAACACCGGTTGATGCAGTCCTTGTGGATGTTCCCTTAGCAGCTCCAGGGCTTGTATCTGCCGGTTAGCACGGCGCAACTGATCGAGCCCGATCAATCGCCCTTTTTGCGTTATTCGCCACAGTTCGGTGCGTTCATGCCAGGAATTGTCCTGATTTCGCAGCAGTGTGGGAAGGGCGTGGCTATATACATCACCGATTCCGTGCCGATAATATTCCGCAGCCCACTGGCACAGTTTCATCAGGGGTTGTGGAATGGCAAGCTCGTCGTCAAGCACGGCACTGATGGTTTTCAGTTTCGCAGCGCTGAACTCCGAATGAAGGCTGGTGGAATGGATGATGCCGATCATCTGGCGTTTGCCGAAGGGAACTTTAACCCGGGCACCGGGTTGCAGCAGGTCGGCCGGGATGTCGGCTTTGGCTAAATAATCGAAGGTGCGGCGCAAGGGTAGGGGGAGCGCAACCTGAATTATGGTGTGTGATGGCTGGGTTAACACGGGAGATTAATCATAAAAAGGCCTGAATTTCCAACCAGTTAGAAAATAGTACCGATCAACTGTAATGCTTTGCTTGCCAATTTGCCACACTTTGGTATGATTCGCGGCCTTATATACGGTACTCGTATTGCGTATTCCATCGTATTTCATGCGGTGCCCGGCACAAGATCGGGTAGCGGCGTGAATAAAACACTAGGTGAGCATCATGAAGCAAGGCATTCATCCCGATTACGACACTATTAAAGCAACCTGCACCTGCGGTAACGTTATTGAAACCCGCTCGACACTGAAAGGTGAATTGCACCTGGATGTGTGTTCAGCTTGTCACCCTTTCTATACCGGTCAGCAAAAAGTAGTGGATACCGGTGGCCGGATCGATAAGTTTAAACAGCGATTCGGGGCGGTCCGTCGTAGCAAATAACGTTGCGGCCCGGTTTAGAGCGCATCAGAAAGGCACCGGAAGGTGCCTTTTTTCGTTTTGCCCTGTTGCTGTTTTGTGGGTTTGGTGCGCTGCCCGCGTTAGCTACAGAATGCTCGGTGTTACCGTTTCGCTCAGATGCCGAAAGGGTGCAGGTTAAAAAGGTGTATGACGGTGATACTCTGACCCTGAAAGACGGTCGCCGTATTCGTTTGTTAGGCATAAACACCCCGGAATTGGCTCATGGTGGAAAGCCAGCCGAACCGTTAGGCAAGCAGTCCCGTCAGCAGCTGAAACAGATTTTGGGCAAAGGGCCGGTTTTTTTATTGGTGGGCAAAGATGCTCACGATCATTATGGCCGGGTGCTGGGACATGTGTTTGATGCCGCTGGCGAGAGTGTGTCGGCACAGTTGTTACGGCTAGGCGCGGGATTTGCGGTGGTCATTCCACCCAATACCCGACTGTCGGAGTGCTACCAGGAAGCCGAGCTGTTTGCGCGTAGCAATGGGTTGGGCGTCTGGGGTAACCCTTTTTTCCAGCCGGTATCCAGTGCGTCTACCGCTTTGAAGGGGGGCTACATTCGGGTGACCGGTGTTGTGCAGCGGGTGAGTTTGACAAAGAAAGTAATCTGGGTGGATCTGGAAGGTGATGTCACCCTTAAAATTGATAAAAAATATTCTGACTATGTGTCCGGAGCTGTACTGGACGCCGTCATGGCAAGGTCGCGTAATGCGCAAGCCAAACCGGAATTAATGCTGGAAGCGCGCGGTTGGATGTCCGATCGTCTATCCTGGAAAGGCAGTATGCCTAAACTGATCAAGCAGGGTAAGCGCAAACGTTTTCAGCTTAATATACAGCACCGACTGGTGTGGTCTGCTGTCGCCGGCAGATAACACGGTGGCTCAATAGTACAGGGAGCGTATTGTATTGAAACAATCTCTTATTGAGCGAGTATGTCGATTTCGCTATCCTACAGCCCCCCTTTATAAAGCTGTTTCCCGGGGGCAGTGTCCGATAGCTGGCAGACTAAAAGTTGGTCGCTGAGTGTAAGAGGAGATGAGCGGGTTCTTCAATTCGTAATGTAGTTGGTAGCCTGCAGTAAGTACCGCGAAATAATCGCAAACCCATCAGGGGAAGCCATATTTTATGTCCGATTTAAAGAAAGCCGCACTAGAGTATCACCTAAAGCCACGTCCCGGAAAAATCAGTGTCGAGCTGACCAAGCCGACTGAAACTGCACGGGATCTCTCTTTAGCCTATAGCCCTGGTGTAGCGGAACCCGTCCGTGAGATCGCAAAAGACCCGGAAAATGCCTATCTTTATACGAATAAGGGCAATCTGGTCGCGGTTATCAGTGACGGTTCGGCCATTTTGGGGTTGGGCAACCTGGGTGGGCTGGCAAGTAAGCCCGTGATGGAAGGTAAGGGTGTTCTATTCAAGCGTTTCGCTGGAATCGATGTATTTGATATTGAAGTTGATGCAGAAAATCCGCAGGCATTTATCGATACAGTTAACCGCATCTCTCCCACATTCGGCGGCATTAACCTGGAAGACATCAAAGCACCGGAGTGCTTCGAGATCGAACGGGTCTTAGTGGCGCAGTGTAATATTCCGGTATTCCATGATGATCAACACGGCACTGCGATTATCGCTGCGGCCGGGTTAGTGAATTCGTTGGAGCTGCAGAATAAAAAGATCGAAGATATTTCCATTGTTTGCATCGGTGCCGGTGCAGCGGGGGTCGCAACCCTCAGATTGATTATGGAAATGGGTGCCAAAAAAGAGAATATTTATGTGCTGGACCGCAACGGGGTGATTCACTCCGGGCGCACCGATCTGAATCAATACAAAGCCGCTTTTGCTCATGATACAGAAAAGCGCACTCTGGAAGACGCGTTAGCGGGAGCTGACGTGTTTATCGGTGTATCCAGTGCGAATCTGCTGACAGCCGGCATGCTGCAACTGATGGCGCCGAATCCGGTTGTCTTTGCTTTGGCTAATCCGGACCCTGAAATTCGCCCGGAACTGGCTTACGAGATACGTGACGATGTTATTGTGGCGACCGGGCGTAGCGATTATCCAAATCAGGTGAATAACGTATTGGGTTTCCCCTATATCTTCCGGGGAGCTTTGGATGTTCGCGCTACGCGTATCAACGAGAAAATGAAAATCGCAGCGGTACACGCCATTAGTCAATTGGCAAAAGAACCAGTGCCTCAGGTGGTTCGGGATGCCTATGATGGCGTGGAGCTGGAGTTCGGGCGCAATTACATTATCCCGAAACCGATGGACCCGCGTTTATTGGGGGTGGTTTCAGCGGCAGTGGCGCAAGCGGCTGTGGATAGCGGTGTTGCTACCCGGCCTTATCCTGCTCATTACCCGCTGATGACACTGGACGATATAAAGTATTGATTCAGACGCAGGCTAAAAAAGGCCGCTATTGAGTAATCAATAGCGGCCTTTTTATTGGCGTTGGTTTGGAGTGGTCCGTGCTGTCAGAATAGTTGTTCTGGCAACTCGCCTTGTTCCATGTGTGGATTTGGCACCTCTTCCTCGGCACTTTGCTCCGGTGCATTTTCATCGCGGAAATATTCAAATATCCCATTGGCCTGCCCTGGAATGGCTCGTTTTCCTGTTTCCGGATCGATGCGTACAGTCGTGATGCCGTCTGGAATTCGAATTGGAGACTGCGGGTAGTCTTTCAACGCCACAGCCATATAATCAATCCAGATAGGTAGAGCCGCTGTGCCTCCATATTCTCTGTGCCCCAGTGTTTTTGGCTGGTCGAAGCCAACCCAGACGGTGGCGACAACGTCGCGATTGAAGCCCGAAAACCAAGCGTCTTTCTGGTCATTGGTGGTACCGGTCTTACCGGCAATGTCATTCCGGTTTAATGATCGCGCCCGGGTACCGGTTCCCCGTTTAACCACATCCTGCATCATACTGGTGATCAGAAAATTGACCCGCTCATCCTGCACGCGTTCTGCGTAGCGGACCGGCTTGGGCTCAGGCGTCATCGCCTCTTCCGGGGCGTCTTCGTCGAATGCGTCCAGTTTGTCTTGTGGCGGCTCAGATTGCGCTGCCGTTCCGGTATTGTTGGGCTCCGCTTGATCTGAAACCGGTAGCTCCGAATCGGATTGCGCTTGCAGCTGATCGTATTCCAATTCTTGCTGGCATTGTTCGTTGCAAACCAAAACCGGATTGCTCTCAAACACCCGGTTACCGGCTTCATCTTCTATATAGTCGATATACCAGGGTTCGATCATAAAGCCTCCGTTCGCCAGAACAGAATAGCCGGTGGCAATTTCCCAAGGGGTCAAAGCAGCACTGCCCAGCGCCAACGACAGGTTGTTGGGCAGCTTGCTGGCTTTAAAACCGAATTGAGTGGCGTAACGGATGGTCTTTTTCACGCCCATTTGGCGCAACACCCGGATTGAGACCAGGTTGCGAGACAGATACAGTGCTTTTCTTAGCCGGGTCGGGCCATAGAAGCGTCCGCCGGAATTCTCGGGCCGCCAGGTGCTTTCCAGGCTGGAATCCTTAAATACCACCGGCGCATCATTGATAATGGTGGCTGGCGTCATGCCGTAATCCAGAGCCGCACTGTAAATAAAAGGCTTAAAGCTGGAGCCGGCTTGGCGCCCCCCCTGAATCGCGCGGTTAAATTTGCTGGTTTGGAAATCGAAGCCGCCGATCAACGCCAGAATGGCGCCGTTGTGAGGATCGATGGAGACCATGGCGCTTTGGGCAATGGGTTTCTGCGCCAGGCTCCAGTCACCCACGGTCGTTACTTTGCCCGTCTTGCTGTCTTTCTGTTCCACTTTCTCATTGATGATGCGAATGACATCGCCGATCTCGAGCACATCCTCCGGCTTTTTCGGGGCCGGTCCGCGGTCTAAATTGTCGATATAACTTCGTGCCCATTTCATGCCCTCAAAGGGGACGTTTACGCTTTCGCCAGACTTGATGAGTACCGTGGCAGACTGTTCTTCGATTGCGGTCACCACGCCGGGCTCAAGGATGTCGATCGTTCGGAACTTCCGCAATTGGGATTGCAGGGTTTCCGGCGTATCCAGTTCAGGATTGATTTCCAGTTTGGCTTCTTCGCCACGATAGCCGTGACGACGGTCGTATTCGATCAAGCCTTTGATCGTGGCTTCGTGGGCCGCTTTCTGAAAGTCGGCTTTCAGGCTGGTGTAGACCCGGTAGCCTTCGGTATCGGCTTTTTCCCCGAATCGCGCCACCATGTCCCTTCTTACCATTTCAGCAAAGTGCGGTGCTTCGACTTCCACCGGAATGCCATGCAGCTCCGCCGTGGTGGGCTCGGCCTGGGCTTGCTCCTTGGCGGATTTATCGATATAGCCCAGCTCCAGCATGCGCGACAAGATCCAGTTGCGGCGAGTGTGGGCCCGGGATGGGTTGGTGACCGGATTAAAAGCGGAGGGGGCCTTGGGGAGTCCGGCAATGGTGGCCAGCTGTGCCAGACTCAGCTCTTGCACGGGTTTTCCGTAGTAAACCTGGGCCGCGGCCTGGATGCCGTAGGCGCGGTGACCCAGGTAAATTTTATTCACATACAGCTGCAGGATCTGTTCTTTGGACAGCTTGCGTTCGATGTCCAGGGCCAGAAGTATCTCATTGAATTTTCTTAGAAACGTGCGTTCGCGGGTGAGAAAGTAGTTTTTGGCCACCTGCATGGTGATAGTGCTGCCACCGGTTTTGATAGAGCCGGTGGAAATCAGCTCCAACGACGCACGCGCCAGTCCTTTGAGATCAACCCCGTGATGACTGAAGAAACGAGCGTCTTCAGCTGCCAGCACTGCCTGAATAAAGTCTTCAGGAATCTCTGAATATTGAAGTGGTGAACGTTTTTTCTCACCAAATTCAGCAATTAGCTTCTGTTCACTGGAATAAATCCGTAAAGGCGTCTGTAATTGTATTTCAAGGATCTGTTCAACCGGTGGCAGTTTAGGGCCGAGGTAAAGCAGGGTTGCTGAAAAAATCAGTATTCCTGCACTAAAAGCCAGTAAAAGTAGCCATAGCGTAACGCGAACGATTGGATGAGATTTCAGCATGTTTTGGACGCAAACTTTGTCAAAGTGGGTTTTTAAAATTGGTAAAATTTTGTTCAGAGTGTGAATTATACGACGATAATCTAGGGCGATCTAATTGCGCGTTCTAATATTGTGGTATTTAATGTAATTAGACATATTGTTTTTGTAAGTGTGCAGAACTGCACAAAATTCACAATTTCAGTAGAACGACAAAACAGGACAGGAAGATATGCTGCCCTTCCTCAATAAGAAGGCTTCAACCGCAAAATTAGGTATCGATATCAGCTCAACTTCTGTGAAGTTGCTTGAACTCAGTCGTAGCGGAAATCGATACAAAGTAGAGGCCTATTCGGTCGAGCCACTACCTGCAAATGCGGTGGTGGAAAAGAATATTAATGACGTTGAAGGTGTCGGTGAGGCCATCGCCAGGGTGGTGGCCAGAGCGAAATCCGGGATTAAGGGTGCCGCAGTTGCAGTCGCCGGATCGTCCGTCATTACCAAAGTCATCGAGATGGATGGCACTTTATCAGATGATGAAATGGAATCCCAGATCAAAGTCGAGGCGGATCAATACATTCCTTATCCGCTTGATGAAGTTGCAATCGATTTCGAGGTGCAGGCGCCAGTAGAAGGCTCTGCAGACCAGGTTGAAGTGTTATTGGCAGCTTGTCGCAACGAAAACGTCGAATTGCGGGTCGATGTCCTGGATATTGCCGGTCTTACCGCCAAAGTAGTGGATGTGGAAGCTTATGCAATGGAGCGGGCATTCAGTCTGGTAGCGGATCAGATCGACGGTGGCGAAGAACAAACCGTAGCGATCGTTGATATCGGTTCCACGATGACAACACTTAGCGTGCTGCACGACGGCCGCACTATCTACACCCGTGAACAATTATTTGGTGGTAAGCAGCTGACAGAGGAAATTCAGCGCCGCTATGGTTTGTCGTTCGAAGAGGCCGGGCTTGCTAAAAAGCAGGGCGGCTTGCCGGATGATTATGAAACCGAGGTGCTTGACCCCTTCAAAGAGGCGGTAGTTCAGCAAGTAACGCGATCTTTACAGTTCTTCTTTTCGTCCAGTCAATATAACGATGTGGATCATATCCTGCTCGCGGGCGGAACAGCGTCTATTATTGGTTTAGGAGAGTTGGTGCAGGACAAAGTGGGTACCACCACCTCTATTGCCAACCCTTTCGTAGATATGGCGCTGTCTTCGAAAGTAAATGCATCGTTACTTAGCGCCGACGCGCCATCGTTGATGATCGCTTGCGGCCTGGCGTTACGGAGTTTTGACGGATGACAAAGATTAACCTTTTGCCCTGGCGCGAAGAGCGGCGTCAGGAGCTGAAACGACAATTTTTTATTGTGCTGGCGGGTGCGCTGCTGATCGGAGCAGGCGCGGTCTATCTGGTCAATATGAATGTGGAATCGCGGACTGAGTATCAGGCCCAACGCAACCAGTTTATCCAGAACGAAACCAAGAAGCTAGAAGATCAGATCAAAGAAATAAAAGAACTCGAGAAGAAACGGGAGTCTCTGATTGAACGGATGCAGGTTATCCAGGATTTGCAGGGCAACCGTCCAGAAGCGGTAAAAGTGTTCGACGAACTGGCCCGTACCGTTCCCGACGGGGTGTTCTACGGCCTCCTTCGTTCCAACGGGGACGTTATTTCCATGACCGGTTATGCGGAGAGTAACAACCGCGTTTCCAATCTGATGCGGAATCTGGATGCGTCGGATTTATTTGAGTCGCCCAACTTGTCGAAGGTTCAATCTGGCAGCAAAGATCAGGCCGCTAATGAGTTCGACCTGACAGTTAAGCGCCAGAAACCTGCTAGTGAGAAGGAAGGTTGATAGGATGGACGCGAAAGAATTTATAGAATCGCTCAATAATCTCGACCCGGAAAACATCGGCGGCTGGCCGTTTCCCGTTAAGCTGGCAATGTGGTTGGCTGCTTGTGTCGTCGCCGGTTTTCTGGTGTATCACTTCCTGTTGTCGGATTCGCTGGCCAAGCTGGATTCAACAGCGGCAAAAGAAACCCAGCTAATGCAGGAATACGAAAAGAAAGCCTATCAAGCGTCGAATCTGGATGCATATAAAGAACAAATGACGGAAATGGAAAGTACCTTCGGAGCCCTGCTGCGGCAACTACCCAGCGATACGGAAGTGCCTGGGTTGCTGGAAGATATTTCCCATACCGGACTGAGTGCCGGGTTGACGTTCAACACCATAAAATTAGCGCCGGAAACCAGTAAGGAATTCTATGTCGAGTTACCAATAGATATAGAAGTAAAAGGCGGTTTCCACTCTTTCGGTGCCTTTGTTAGTGCGGTCGCATCGCTGCCACGGATCGTGACGTTGCATGACTTTGAGATCAAGCCGGACGGTAAGTCTCAGAATCATGAATTGACCATGAGCATTCGTGCCAAAACTTATCGCTATAAGGAAAATTGATATGAAGAGCGTAAGTTTTACCGTAATTTTGATGACGTTGCTTTGTGTCTCGGGCTGTGGTGGAAACGGGCAATATGACGATATCAAGGCCAAGATGACAGAAATTCAGAACGGGCCTAAAGGTCGGATTAAGCCGCCACCGGAATTCAAGGTATATAAAGCCTTTGCCTACAGTGCCGCTGCGTTGCGAAGCCCTTTCGAAAAACCAATTGAAGTGGAATTGGCGGCGCTGCCGCAAAAACGAAGCAATGTAAAACCTGATTTCAATCGGCCGAAAGAAGTTCTCGAACAATACGGAGTCGATTCACTGCAGATGGTGGGCACGCTGATGCGGCCGGGCGGCACGCTTTTCGCCCTGGTCAAAACACCGGATATGGGACTGCACAGAGTGAAAGAGGGAAACCACGTTGGCCGTAATTTCGGAAAGATAACTGCTGTTAACTCGAACAAAATAGACTTAATTGAAATTGTATCCGACGGTCAAGACGGTTGGGTTGAGCGTCCACGCACTCTGGTATTGCGTGATGACTGATGCGTGGGAGAAAGTGAATGAATAGTTTGCGCCAATTTAAACGAACAAAAACAAGGAATCAGGTACCTGCAATGAAATTCAAGTTGTGTTGGGGTTTACTGGTGACCCTATTATCCTCTCCCGTGTGGGCTGCCAAATTAACCGGCGTTGAGTCTGCAGCGCTGCCTGGTGATGCTATTGAGATCAAATTGAAATTTGATAGCGCACCTCCTTCTCCCACCGGATACACCACTGACTCACCGGCGCGAATCGCGCTCGATCTGAACGGAGTCAGCAATGGTATGTCCGAGAAATACCACACGCTGGGTAGCGGTAATGTACGCAGCCTGACCGTGATGGGAGCGGGCGAACGCACACGTCTGATCGTGAGCATGACCTCGCTGACCGGCTATTCGACCGAAGTCTCTGGCAACAACCTCCTGGTACGCATCGGTAGTGGTGAAAGCTCCGCTTCTTCTACCATGATGGCGCCTCAATCCACTGCCGGCAAAAGTTCGGCGGCGGAAAACGGCGTTCAGGAAATCGATTTTCGTCGCGGCGACCAAGGTGAAGGTCAGGTGGTGGTGACCCTGAGTAATCCCAATGCACCTGTGGATTTGAGCGAGCAGGGTGGAAAAATTGTCGCCGTTTTCGGTGGCGTAACACTACCGGAAAACCTGCAACGTCGTTTGGATGTGGTCGATTTCGCGACGCCGGTAAAACTGATCGATGCCAGCTCATCGTCCGGTAACGCCCGGATAGCAGTAACGCCGACAGGTGAATACGAGTACATGGCGTATCAGACGGATCAGACATTCACGATCAGTGTTAAGCCCATTACCGGTGCTGAGCTGGATCGCAAACGTAAAGAGAAATTTCAGTACACCGGCGAAAAATTATCGCTTAACTTCCAGGATATTGAAGTGCGGTCTGTGCTTCAGCTGATTGCGGACTTTACCGAACTCAACCTGGTCGCCAGTGATACTGTTCGTGGTCGCATCACCCTGCGTCTGCAAAACGTGCCCTGGGATCAAGCGCTGGACTTGATACTGAAAACAAAAGGCCTGGACAAGCGTAAAGTCGGTAACGTTATGCTGGTCGCCCCGGCAGATGAAATCGCAGCCCGTGAAAAATTGGAGCTGGAATCCCAGAAACAAGTGAAGGAACTGGCCCCGTTACGGACCGAATACCTGACTGTAAATTACGCCAAAGCAAAAGAAGTTGCCGACCTGGTCACGCAATCCGGATTTATGAGTGAGCGGGGGACCATCACTGTGGATGAGCGTACCAATGTGATGCTGATTCAGGATACGTCAGACAATATAGATGAAGTTCGCTTCATGCTTGAGCAACTGGATATTCCGGTTAAACAGGTAATGATCGAGGCTCGCTTGGTGATTGCACGATCGGATGCGGCGGAAGAGTTGGGTGTGAAGTGGGGCGTATCTCAATACACCAACCCACCCACATCGTCTACTGGCGCCGTAGTTAACGGAAGCGCTGCCGGTATCAGTGATTCCCTGGATAACGGTGCCATCGAAATCGGTGACAGTGCATTGGCATTGGATCTGGGTGTGGTTTCCAGTGAAGCCAGCCGGATTGCGCTGGGTTATTTTGACGTCGATCACGGTTTGGTTGATCTGGAGCTGTCCGCGCTGGAATCCGATGGCCGTGCCGATATAGTATCGACGCCCAAGGTATTAACTGCGGATCAGCAAACTGCTAAAATCCAATCCGGTACCGAAGTGCCTTATCAGGAGGCGTCGTCCAGTGGTGCAACCTCCACTTCCTTTAAAGAAGCGGTATTGTCTCTGGAAGTAACACCTCAGATCACGCCTGATGGCCGCATTATTATGGATCTTAAGGTCAACCAGGATTCAGTGGGGGAGATTTTTAACGGTGTACCTTCCATTGATACCAATGAAATTGAGACCAGTATTATTGTAGATAACGGGCAAACCGTGGTATTAGGTGGGGTGTTCCGCTCTGAAGACGTGGAAGCGGTTGTGAAAACACCGTTCCTGGGTGATCTTCCGGTGCTGGGACGTTTGTTCCGCCGGACCACTAAATCCAATCAAAAAGCGGAACTACTGGTGTTCATTACTCCACGTATAATGAACGATGTACTCTCTGCTCAATAAGAAGTAAATGTCAAAACACGGAAATGTCATTTTAGTAGGCCCGATGGGTGCAGGTAAAAGCACCATCGGGCGTCAGCTTGCCCAATTACTCAGCTACGAATTCGTCGATTCAGATCACGAAATCGAGGCCCGCACCGGCGCGGATATCCCCTGGATTTTTGACGTTGAAGGTGAAGAAGGTTTTCGCCGTCGCGAGCAGGCTGTTATCGATCAACTCACCTTGCGGGACGGAATCGTATTAGCGACCGGTGGCGGAGCGGTTACCCGGGAGGAAAATCGCCGGGTTGTTTCTGCCCGGGGCATTGTCGTTTATCTCAAAACCTCCATCGAACAACAGCTCACGCGCACGGCAAAGGATCGTAAGCGGCCCCTGTTGCAACATGCTGAACCGCGTAAAGTGCTCACTGAATTAATGAAAACCCGTGAACCGCTCTATCAGGAAGTGGCTGATTATGTGGTGGACACCGACGCTTCCAATATCAAGGACGTGGCCAGCGAAATTGCGCGCCTGATTACCCAGCCCTAACGCTTCTCACCTGTGTACCCGATACTCCTTAGTAGCTACAATAGGCCAATATTTGGCAAGAGGAGTTATGATGGAAACCCTGAGTGTTGCATTGGGTGAACGCAGTTATCCGATCTATATTGGCGGTGGGTTGTTGGCTCAACTCGGGGCATTGCTGCCCAAGCTTGCAGGCAAGCAAGTGCTGGTTGTCACCAACACCACCATCGCACCGCTGTATCTCGAAAAAGTCCAGTCGGCATTGCACGGATACGAGGCATCAAGCCTGGTATTGCCCGACGGTGAACAATACAAAACCCTCGATACCCTCAACCAAATCTATACTGCTTTGCTGGAGCGGAAGCACAGCCGCAGCACCACATTAATCGCATTGGGTGGTGGGGTGGTGGGTGATATTACCGGATACGCGGCAGCCAGCTATCAGCGCGGTGTTGATTTCATACAAATACCCACAACCCTGCTTTCTCAAGTGGATTCGTCGGTCGGCGGCAAAACCGGGGTTAATCACCCGTTGGGTAAAAATATGATCGGTGCGTTTCATCAGCCGAAGGCCGTGATTGCCGATACCGATTGCCTTTCGACGCTGCCGGAGCGGGAACTCTCGGCTGGTCTGGCCGAAGTCATAAAATACGGATTAATCCGGGATACCCAGTTTTTGGATTGGATTGAACGTAATATGAGTCTGCTGCGGGGGCATCAAAGCGAAGCCCTGGGGTATGCGATCAAGCGGTCTTGTGAAATTAAAGCGGAAGTGGTCGCGGCAGACGAGCGCGAAGGCGGTGTCCGGGCGATCCTGAATCTGGGGCATACTTTCGGTCACGCGATTGAAGCGGATCAGGGGTATGGGCAATGGTTGCACGGTGAGGCTGTGGGCGCGGGTATGGTTATGGCGGCAGTGTTATCCCAGAAAGAGGGCTATCTGAGCCAAGCTGATATTGATCGCACCCAAGCAATTATTGAAGCGGCCGGTTTGCCAGTTGCCGGGCCCCCAAATATGACAGAGAATGATTATTTAGAGCGAATGGCCGTGGACAAAAAAAATATTGATGCGCGGATTCGCCTGGTGTTATTGCAGGCCCTGGGGGATGCAGTAGTGACGACCAATTTTGATCAAACCAATCTCCGGGCCACATTGGATGACTGCACAGCCTGATACGAATAAAAACCTGTCCGATACTCACGGGCAGACTGCTCAGCCGGAATCCTCCGAAGCGCAGCCAGTGCTGGATCCGTTCGATGATGCCCGCATTGACGGGCTGTTTTTCCCCGGAGGAGGCCGCCAGGATACACTGGAGCAATTGCAGCACTTATTACGCTATGGCCCAGCCTTGTTGGTGCTGGATGGCGATGCCGGTGTGGGCAAACACTTTCTTGTGAATCGCATGATTGCCATGCTGGATCCGGAATTGTTTGATCTGGCGTTGATTCAGTCCAATGTGCTGAATCGCCCGCAAGACATATCATCAGCACTTTCGACTGCCTGGCGGTGTCCTCAGGAATTGACACTTGAAAACCGGCAGCAGGTTTTAACGGCCACGGCTCAAGCTGCTGACAGTGAGTCAAAAACATTGTTGGCTGTCGTGCGTCAGGCTCAACACCTAAGCCCGGAAAGCTGTCTGCTTATTCGCGAACTGTTAGCGATCACCGCTGGCCTTCCGGTCAAATTTCTTTTGGTGGTGGACGCAATTGAGCTTGAATCTGCCGGCTATCTATATGAACTGATTAGTCAGGTGCCTGATAATTTTCAACTGACCCTGTATCCGCTTACGCCGGAAGAAACCAGCGAATATTTGGCCTATCGACTGCGCACTGCCGGGCTCGGTCAAGTGCGTTTTAATGATGAGCAGCTGCTGCACATTCACAATCAAACGTTGGGTAATATCCAGCAAATTAATGAAATGGCGCGTGACTTATTGGCAGCGACGATGCCAACGCCGGTGCCCAAGCCCGCGACCCTATCCGGATTGCCCAAAATGCATCTGGCTGCGCTTGCAATCATGGCGGTTGTGCTTGTGCTGTTGATATTGATGCGCGGCAGCAAGCAGCCCGAGCCTGATAAAGTGGACTTGGCGGATCGCGCCGAGCAGGTCCAACCCGGTTTTGCGGACGTTGGCGACCCGCCCGCAGTCGTATTGGCCCCAGGGCAAATCACAGAGGCGCCGGCAACGGAACCGCAGCAAGCCGGTGCGGAGACGGATGCTTCATCCGATGCAGATCAGCGGGAAGCCCAGGATCAGGTGAGCCTGGTTGAACCGGTGGTGGTTATGGATAAGCCGGACGAAACCGAGAGCGTTATCGATCCGACTCCAGAACAGCGTGCTCCTGTCGAGCAGCCTGTGCCCGAACCGGCGGAACGCGCCGGGGTTGTCGGTAAAACAGTAGCGGGTGTGAGTGATCGGTCTGCTTGGTTGGGCACGCTTCCAAAAGGCGATTATGTGATACAGCTGTTGGGTGCCAAAGAGTGGAAGACGGTCGAAACCTTTGTCAATCGCTACTCTGGCGTAAAGAATCTTGCTTATTATCGCATGGCGCGTCATGGTGCTCCCTGGTATGTGGTGGTGCAGGCAAGTTACCCGAATCACGACGCTGCAAGTGCAGCTGTCACAAAATTACCACAAGCGCTGCAAAAGCAGGGGCCCTGGATCCGAAAAGCCGAGGCAATTCAAGAGGAAATAAAAAACCAGTGAGTCATTCCTAACTCATTCATTTCTGGACTGTTTTTTGCGTGTATTTTACTGGTGTGCCTCTCTTTGGACGTGCTACGTGCACCAGAAGAGGGAGATACGTTTGTCCAATTGAGGGTTCGCATGTAAAATGGCTGTCCATTTTTGCCTGGATTGCGTATATCAGGCGCGAGATTCTCAAATAACCTATTGAATTCACTGGAAAAAGGGCTTTCGCTTGTGATGAAAATACAGAGTGGTGGGCTCTACCATCCTGACCAGTTTAAAGACAACTGTGGCTTTGGCTTAATTGCACAAATGAAGGGCATAGCCAGCCACGAATTATTGCAGACTGCGATTGAGGCACTCACGTGCATGACTCACCGCGGCGGAATTGCTGCCGATGGCAAAACCGGCGACGGCTGCGGGCTGTTGCTGCAGATGCCGGATAAGTTTTATCGCGCGGTTGCAAAAGAAGCCTTTGGTAAGGATCTGAGCAAGCAATTCGCGGTGGGAATGACGTTCCTATCTCAGGATACCGCTAAGGCGCAGCACGCCCGGACTGTGCTGGAAGACGAAGTTTCCAGGCAAAGCCTGGAGGTCGTGGGTTGGAGAAAAGTGCCGTTCGATAGCAGCGTGTGCGGACGCATCGCGATGGAGAGCCTGCCTTTAATAGAGCAGTTGTTCCTGAATTCCGACGGAATCTCGGATACCGAGATTAATCGCCGGCTCTTCTTTGCACGTCGTCGTGCAGAAGCCCGCTTGCAGGAAGACGAGGATTTTTATATCCCCAGCTTGTCTGCCACGGTCGTATCCTATAAAGGGCTGGTGATGCCGGCGGATCTGCCTTCCTTTTATAAAGATCTGGCAAACCCAGAAATGGGCACTGCGATTTGCGTGTTCCACCAGCGTTTTTCAACCAATACCCTGCCGCGCTGGCCTTTGGCGCAGCCGTTCCGCTATTTGGCGCACAATGGTGAAATCAACACCATCATGGGCAACCGCAACTGGTCGGTTGCGCGTACTCCCAAATTTGTATCTGATCTGTTACCGAATCTGGATGAAATCCTGCCCCTGGTAAACCGTACCGGTTCTGACTCCTCCAGTCTCGATAATATGCTGGAATTGTTATTGGCCGGTGGCATGGATATCTATCGTGCGGTGCGCTGCATGGTGCCGCCTGCCTGGCAGAACGTGGAAACCATGGATGCGGATTTACGCGCGTTCTATGAATACAATTCCATGCACATGGAGCCTTGGGATGGTCCGGCCGGTCTGGTAATGACCGACGGCCGTCACGCAATCTGTATGCTGGATCGCAACGGTCTGCGACCAGCCCGTTGGGTGATCACCAAAAACGGCTTTATTACGCTGGCGTCGGAGATCGGTGTCTACTCCTACAAGCCGGATGATGTGGTAGCCAAAGGCCGGGTCGGGCCGGGACAGATCCTGGTGGTGGACACGGAAACCGGAGAGCTGTTGCACACCGATGAAGTGGATCAGCGATTAAAGTCGGCGCAGCCCTACAAGCAATGGCTGAAAGAAAATGTGATCCGTATTCAGGACACGTTAACCGACGAGACCCGTTCCATTGAGCAGCTCGATCCGGCAGCCATAAAGACCTATCAGAAATTATTCCAGGTTACATTTGAAGAGCGTGATCAGGTTATTCGACCGATGGCGGAAAGTGGTCAGGAAGCAGTGGGTTCCATGGGCGATGACACGCCAATGGCGGTGTTGTCGGCCAAGGTTCGGCCGTTATACGATTTCTTCCGGCAGCAATTTGCCCAGGTAACCAACCCGCCAATTGACCCCTTAAGGGAAGCTGTGGTGATGTCTCTGGAAACCTGCGTGGGTGCAGAGCGCAATGTGTTTGAGCAAACGGCGGAGCATGCAGACCGGGCCATATTGACCTCGCCGGTGTTGTCGCACAGTAAGTTTCAGCAACTGCTGTCGATCACCCGTGAAGGATACCAGGTGCAGCGTTTGTCTCTGAACTACGATGCAGCGATCAGCTTGCGACAAGCGGTTGAAAATATCTGCACGCAAGCGGAAGAAGCCGTGCGCTCCGGTAAAGTTATTCTGGTGTTGAGCGACCGTGACATCGATGAGAAAAAACTCCCGTTGCCCGCGCTTATGGCGACCGGCGCGGTACATCACCACCTGACCGGCAAAGGTTTACGTTGCGATTCCAATATCATTGTGGAAACGGCGGGCGCCCGCGACCCTCATCACTTCGCCTGCCTGATCGGATTCGGCGCGACAGCGGTTTACCCCTATCTTGCTTTTGATGTGATCTGTGACTTGGTGCGTACCGGCGAGATCCTGATGGATCCAATCGACGCGCAGAAGAATTTTCGCAAGGCGATCGATAAAGGACTGCTGAAAATCCTTTCGAAAATGGGGATTTCAACCGTGGCGTCTTATCGTGGTGCGCAATTGTTTGAAGCGGTCGGTATTGCCATGGACGTCGTCGATACCTGTTTTCTCGGGGTGCAGAGTCGCATCCAGGGTGCGGGATTTACCGACTTTGAGAATGACGCCAAGCTGTTGTCGCTGGACGCCTGGAAAGCGCGCAAACCGATTGCACAGGGCGGTATTCTTAAGTACGTCCACGGCGGCGAATACCACGCCTTCAATCCGGATGTGATAGGCGCGTTACATAAAGCGGTTCAATCCGGCGACTACGAAGCTTATCGTGAATACGCCGTTCTGACTCAGGACCGGCCGGTTGCAGCGATTCGTGATCTGTTGGGTTTGAAAACCAGTGCCGCCGGCGCAATTGCTTTGGACGAAGTAGAGCCGATGGAATCCATATTGCCGCGCTTCGATTCTGCCGGCATGTCTCTCGGTGCGTTGAGCCCGGAAGCTCACGAAGCCATTGCCACGGCCATGAACCGCTTGGGTGGGCGCAGTAACTCCGGTGAAGGCGGTGAAGATCCCGCACGCTTCGGTACCGAGCGCGTTTCCAAGATCAAGCAGGTTGCTTCCGGCCGCTTTGGTGTGACTCCGCATTATTTGGTGAATGCGGAAGTGCTGCAAATCAAAGTCGCGCAAGGGGCCAAGCCGGGTGAAGGGGGGCAATTACCCGGTGGCAAAGTGAATGAACTGATTGCCCGCCTGCGTTACTCGGTGCCGGGAGTGACATTGATTTCGCCGCCACCGCACCACGATATCTATTCAATTGAAGATTTGGCGCAGCTGATTTTCGATTTGAAACAGGTTAATCCCCAGGCGCTGGTGTCCGTTAAGCTAGTGTCTGAGCCCGGCGTAGGTACCATCGCAGCGGGTGTAGCCAAGGCCTATGCGGATTTGATTACCATATCCGGTTACGATGGCGGTACTGCCGCCAGCCCGCTCACGTCGATCCGTTACGCCGGCTCGCCTTGGGAGCTGGGTTTAAGTGAAGCGCACCAAACACTGCGTGGCAACGATCTGCGCGACAAAATCCGGCTGCAAACCGACGGCGGTCTGAAAAATGGGCTGGATGTGGTGAAAGCGGCTATCCTGGGTGCTGAAAGCTTCGGCTTTGGCACCATTCCGATGATTGCTTTAGGCTGTAAATACCTGCGTATATGCCACCTCAATAACTGCGCAACCGGTGTCGCCACGCAGCAGGATAAATTACGCGAAGAGTTTTTCATCGGTGCACCTGAAATGGTGATGAATTTCTTCCGCTTTGTGGCGCAGGAAACCCGCGAGTGGATGGCGCGCCTCGGCGTGCGGACTATGGCCGAACTGGTCGGCCGCACCGACCTGCTTGAAATGCTCGAAGGCATCACCGACAAACAGAAAAACCTGGATTTGTCACCCATTCTGTCCAGCAGTCACGTTTCCGATGACAAACCGCAAATCTGTGCCGTTGCCAGTAACGCTCCGTTTGATAAGGGCGAGTTGGCCGAGCGCATGGTTGACACGATGCTACCGGCGATCGATGCAAAAAGTGGTGGTGAATTTGATTTCGGTATCACCAACTGTGACCGCTCTATCGGTGCTCGGTTATCCGGTGAAATTGCCAAGCGTCATGGTAACCAGGGCATGGCTGATAGCCCGATCACTATTCGGTTCAAGGGCACGGCGGGGCAGAGTTTCGGCGTGTGGAATGCCGGTGGTCTGTACATGTACCTGGAAGGGGATGCCAATGATTATGTCGGCAAAGGCATGACCGGCGGTAAGTTGGTTGTTCATCCGCCTAAAGGCAGCCCGTTCCGCAGCGAGGAAACCTCCATTATTGGTAACACCTGTCTTTATGGGGCCACCGGTGGCAAACTGTTTGCTTCCGGCCAGGCAGGGGAGCGTTTCGGCGTACGTAACTCCGGAGCACACGCGGTTGTAGAAGGTGTCGGGGATCATGGTTGTGAATATATGACCGGCGGTCTGATCACCGTATTGGGCGAAACCGGCTATAACTTTGGCGCCGGGATGACCGGTGGCTTTGCTTATGTGTTGGATGAAGACAAAACCTTTGTCGACAAATATAACCATGAATTAGTTGAGATTCAGCGTATTCACAGCGAAGACATGGAAGGTTACCGAACCCATCTTGTGAGTGTCATCGAAGAGTTTGTAGCTGAAACCGGGAGTGACTGGGGCAAGCAAATCCTCGACCGGTTTGATGATTATGTAGGCCAGTTCTGGTTGGTGAAGCCCAAAGCAGCCAGTATCCAGCGTCTACTAAACAGCATCCGGCACCGTCCCGAATAATCAAACATGCACAACTGCAGTACGGCCGGAACCTGGTCAGTCCTGCAGTCATGCATGGTCGGAGCTCCCGACTTCGTCTTTAGCAGTGAGGTTTAAAATGGCAGAGCGTTTGAATAACCACTTCCAGTTTCTGGATGTATCCCGGCAAGATCCTGCCAAAAAGGAGATCGGGGTAAGGCGTTCTCAATATGTTGAGATCTATAATCCGTTTCAACCGGAGCAATCGGCGTCCCAGGCGCACCGTTGTCTTGAGTGCGGGAATCCCTATTGCGAATGGAAATGCCCGGTTCATAACTTTATCCCGAACTGGCTCAAGCTGATCTCGGAAGGGAATATTCTGGAGGCCGCGGAATTAAGCCATCAGACCAATACCTTGCCGGAAGTCTGTGGCCGTGTGTGCCCCCAGGATCGCTTATGTGAGGGCGCCTGTACGCTCAACGACGGTTTTGGTGCGGTGACGATTGGCTCGGTGGAAAAATACATCACCGATACTGCGCTGGCTATGGGTTGGCGGCCGGATATGTCGAGTGTCATTGCGACGGACAAAAAAGTGGCGATCATAGGGGCAGGTCCTGCCGGGCTGGGTTGTGCCGATGTGTTGGTGCGCAATGGTGTAAAACCGGTGGTGTTTGACCGTAATCCGGAAATCGGCGGCTTGCTCACCTTTGGCATTCCTGAGTTCAAACTGGAAAAGCCGGTGATTCAGTTGCGTCGCGAAGTATTCGAAGGCATGGGTATTGAATTTCGCCTAAATACGGAAATTGGCAAAGACATCGGCATGGACGACCTGCTGAAAGAATACGATGCCGTGTTTATGGGGATGGGTACTTATACTTATATGAAAGGCGGCTTTCCCGGCGAAGATCTGGAAGGTGTGCATGAAGCGCTGACCTACCTGGTGTCTAATGTGAACCGCAATATGGGGTTCGAAAAAGACCCGGCGGACTTTATTGATATGTCGGGTAAAAAAGTGGTGGTGTTAGGCGGCGGTGATACCGCGATGGATTGTAACCGTACTTCAATTCGGCAAGGCGCTGAGCAGGTAACCTGTGCTTACCGTCGCGATGAAGCCAATATGCCCGGTTCCCGCCGGGAGGTGACGAACGCCCGTGAAGAAGGGGTGGAGTTCCTGTTTAATCGCCAGCCAATTGCAATCATTGGGGATAATCATCGGGTACAGGGGGTTAAAGTCATTGAAACCCGGCTCGGAGAACCCGATGCCCGCGGCCGTCGTAGCCCCGAACCGATTCCTGGCTCAGAACAAATACTGCCGGCCGATGCGGTGATCATTGCCTTCGGGTTTCGTCCCAGTCCCCAGCCCTGGTTCGATCAGTCGGGAGTAAATATTGATGACAGCGGTCGCGTAGTGGCGCTTGAGCAAGCCGAATTTCCGTTCCAGACCAGTAATCCTAAAGTGTTTGCCGGGGGTGATATGGTTCGTGGATCAGATCTGGTGGTCACGGCAATCTGGGAAGGTCGCAAAGCCGCCGAGGGTATACTGGATTATCTGGACGTGTAAGTCCGCAGCAATCGGCAATACCATAATAAAATAAAGGGATTACATGTCTGAACTGAAAAACGATCGATTTTTGCGAGCCCTGATGAAACAACCGGTGGATGTCACTCCGGTCTGGATGATGCGACAGGCCGGTCGTTATCTTCCGGAATATAAGGCAACACGAGCCCACGCAGGGGATTTTCTGTCGCTGTGTAAAAATGCGGAATTGGCCTGTGAAGTCACGCTGCAACCGCTTGAGCGATTCGAGCTGGATGCGGCCATTTTGTTTTCGGACATCCTGACCATCCCGGATGCGATGGGATTGGGGTTGTATTTTGAAGAAGGGGAGGGCCCCCGTTTTCGCAAAACCATTCGCAGCGAGCAGGATGTCGAGCAATTGACGGTGCCTGACGCTTCCAACGAATTGGGCTACGTGATGAATGCGGTGCGCACCATCCGTTCTGCATTGTCTGGGCGCGTGCCTTTGATTGGATTTTCGGGCAGCCCGTGGACGTTGGCAACTTATATGGTTGAAGGGGGCTCCAGCAAAGACTTTCGCACCATCAAACGCATGATGTACTCGCAGCCGGATGTGCTGCACGCATTACTGGCGAAGCTGGCAGACAGCGTTATTGATTATCTGAATCAGCAAATTCTGGCCGGCGCCCAGGCCGTGCAGATTTTTGATACCTGGGGTGGTGTGTTGAGTAGCCAGCATTACCAGGCGTTTTCCCTGCGTTATATGAAAAAAATTGTCGACGGTTTGCTAAAAGAGCACGACGGTCGCGCGGTGCCCTCCATTCTGTTCACCAAAAACGGTGGCCAGTGGATAGAAGCGATCGCGGATACTGGCTGCGCTGCGGCCGGGCTGGACTGGACTGTTGAGCTGGGCGATATCAGGCAGAGAGTCGGCGACAAGATTGCACTGCAGGGCAACATGGACCCGTCGGTACTGTACGCCTCCCCTGATAGCATCCGTAAGGAGGTGGCACGAATACTGGAAAGCTTCGGTTCTGGAGAAGGCCACGTATTTAACCTGGGGCACGGTATCGCATTGGATGCAGACCCGGATCACGCCAAGGTGTTTGTGGATGCGGTGCATGAGCTAAGTGCCCAATACCATCGCTAACCGCTTTAATCAAACGGGCGGCAACTCTGCTATCAAGCTGCGTCGCCGCTAACACCGGTTTGGTCCGTGTGGGTGATGAACCTTATCGTCCGTGGGCCCGTGCCTGGTAGCGGGCAGTGGTCACAGCGCAGATTTCTCCGTTTTCATCTTTAATTTCCTGTTCCAGTATATAAACGGACTTTCCTTTTTCTTCTACTTCGCGATTAATGCGCTCAATTTCTTCTTCGCTGATGCGGGATTCCACCGTGACAGCGGTTTTCGCAGGCTTCAGGAACTTGATGCTCATCTCGGTGACAATCGGGTAGCACTTGGCGACATCAAAGGCACTGAAGAACAGGGAGCCGCCCGGTAGCTCAGCGATGGTAAACAAAGAGCCAGCGTACATCATGCCAATGTGATTGCAATTTTGTTCATAGGGTAGCTTCATTTTCACATAGCCCCGTTCAAACTCAATTACCTCTGCGCCGGCGAATTTCGCCAGGGGAATGGAACCGGTAGTCAGCTCGTTTATTTTCTCAATATCAAATTGCATGGGTACACCTTAATTATCATTGTTGTTGAGTCGAATTAGGAACCAGAAATTTAGGTTACACTGCCATGATACCAATCCCAAAAACAGGCGACTATATGGTCATGCAATGTTTATCTGCTTTGTTGGTTCTGGTGAACGGGTTGTTAATTGCGGTGAATAGCGGCCCGGTGCAGGCGCAAGGTGACGTCCGGCACGGGGTAATTCTGCAATATCATCACGTTTCGGATAGTGCACCGGCATCGACCCGTGTTACCCCGAAGGCGTTTCGGCGTCATATGGAAATTTTGAAAGAAGACGGTTTCAATGTCTGGCCGCTGGCCAGGTTAGTGGCATTTTTACAACAGGACAAAGCGCTGCCGGATAAAACGGTAGTGATCACCATCGATGACGCTTATCTGGATGTTTATCAAAATGCAGCCCCGATTTTAAACGAATTCGGCTACCCGTTTACTCTATTTGTCAGCACCGATCCGGTTGATCAAAAGCTGCGTGGATTTATGAGTTGGGATCAGTTGCGGGAGTTACAAAAGCAAGGTGCGCAGTTAGCCAATCACACCCAAAGCCATTTGCACCTGCTACGTAAATTGGAAGGGGAGTCCGAATCGGAGTGGCTCGCCCGTATTGAAAGTGAGCTCAAACAATCAGAGGCGCGTATAGCGGAAGAGACCGGCGCAAATTGGAAATATTTCGCATACCCCTATGGTGAGGTCAACGAGCGGTTGCTGAAAAAAATCCAGGAGTGGGGTTTTCTGGGTTTCGGTCAACAGTCTGGTGCGGTGGATAAAGCGCTGTTGAACTCGGGTATTGCCCCGCGTTTCCCCTTCAATGAACACTATGTTGATGAAAAGGCGTTCAGGTTAAAGGCCGCTAGCCTGCCATTGCCGATAGCAAAAGAGAGCAGTGAGCCAATAGTTTGGAGCAAGCCGGCGAAGCCGCAACTTAAGCTCACCTTGAAGGCGGTTAACGGCGCTCTGACCTGCTTTGCCAGTGACCAGGGTGAAATTAACGTCGTTAAAACCGCAGACAAAGAATTCACTATTCAGTCGGATACGGCCATCCCGGTAGGGCGCTCCCGTTATAACTGTACGATGCCGGTAGCAGGCCAGCAGGGCCGTTACCATTGGTATTCTAAAACCTGGATTCGTAAGCGCGATGACGGCAGCTGGTATCGGGAGTAACCCAAAAAAAGCACCGACACTATTCAATAAGTCGGTGCTTTTGCATTTTGCCGGAGTTCGAGTGTTGGCTCAGACTTTTTGGATCAGGCCGGGCTCGTCATCGTGTATGGAATTGACTTCAATGCCTTCACTGCCACATTTGAAGGTTTCCATAACTTCATCGCCCTGAACAGATTCAATGACGACATCAAACTTCCAGAGGCGTCGCAGGTGTTTCAACACTTCCTGTGCCGACTCTTCGTCCAGGGGGCGCCGGTTGTGCCGTACGTGGCGCAGGGTTAAAGAGCGATCGCCGCGTACATTGACGTTATAAACCTGAATATTGGGCTCGTTCATGGACAGATTGTATTGCTTTGACAGGGATTCGCGGATATCCCGGTAGCCGGGATCATCGTGGATGGCGGTAATTTCCAGGTCGCGTTCCTTGTCATCATCAAGAATGGAGAAAAATTTAAACTCGCGGATGATCCGGGGTGACATAAATTGCTGTACAAAGCTTTCATCTTTGAAATTCTGCATCGCGAAATGCAGGGTTTTATTCCAGTCACTGCCAGCGATATCCGGGAACCACTTTTTATCTTCTTGTGTCGGATTCTCACAAATACGTCGAATATCCTGCATCATATTAAACCCCAGTGCATAGGGGTTAATGCCGCTGTACATGCGGCTATCAAATGACGGTTGGAATACGACAGACGTATGGGATTGTAAGAATTCGAGCATAAACCCGTCTGTGACCCGACCTTCCTCATAGAGCTTGTTGAGCAGGGTGTAATGCCAGAATGTGGCCCAGCCCTCGTTCATAACCTGGGTTTGGCGCTGGGGATAAAAGTACTGAGCAATTTTTCTGACTATGCGCACGATTTCCCGTTGCCAGGGCTCCAGCAGCGGGGCATTTTTTTCAATGAAGTAAAGTAAGTTTTCCTGGGGTTCCTCGGGGAAGCGTTTGGTGCTGAGTTTGCTCTTTTTGCCCCCCATTAAAGGGATGGTTTTCCATAATTCGTTGACTTGCTTTTGTAAGTATTCCTCGCGTTCCTGCTGCCGCTGACGTTCTTTTTCGGCGGAAATGGGATAAGGGCGTTTATACCGATCGACACCATAGTTCATTAACGCATGGCAAGAATCCAGTACCGCTTCCACTTCATCGACACCGTAGCGTTCCTCACATTTCATGATGTAGTTTTTGGCAAACACCAGATAGTCAATGATAGAGGTCGCGTCGGTCCAGGTTTTAAAAAGGTAATTACCTTTGAAGAAAGAGTTGTGACCATAGCAGGCATGGGCGATCACCAGAGCCTGCATGGTCATGGTGTTTTCTTCCATCAGATAGGCGATGCAGGGGTCGGAGTTGATAACGATTTCATAGGCCAGACCCATTTGTCCCCGGCGGTAATGCTGCTCGTTGGAAACAAAGTGCTTACCATAGGACCAATGGTTGTAACCCACTGGCATACCGACTGACGAATAGGCATCCAGCATCTGCTCGGCCGATATGATTTCGATCTGGTTGGGGTAGGTGTCGAGGCCGAATCCTTCGGCGATACGTCCGATTTCCCGATCGTATTCCTGAACCAGTTCAAACGTCCAGTCGGACCCTGTCGATATGGGGTTTTGTTCAGTCATAGACATCCTTCTGTGTTAACTGGCTCGCTGCACCTGCTTACGCTGGAACAGTTCGCGGAACACCGGGTAGATGTCGCCCGGATCGCTGATTTGCTGCATGGCAAAATGTTCGCAGGTGGCTTCAATGGTTTCATATTCACGCCACAAAGCCTGATGCCGGCGGGGGTTGATTTCGATGTAGGAGTAATACTGGACTTGCGGCAATATGTCCTTAAGCAGTATTTCCCTGCATGTAGGCGAATCGTCGTTCCAGTTATCTCCATCCGATGCCTGGGCACCGTAGATGTTCCACTCGTCTGCAGGGTAACGCTCCTGCATTATGTCTTTCATCATCTTCAGCGCACTGGAAACGATGGTGCCGCCGGTTTCGCGGCTGTAAAAGAACTCTTCCTCATCCACTTCCTTGGCGCTGGTGTGATGCCGGATAAAGACCACCTCAATGCGCTCATAATTCCGCTTCAGAAACATATACAGCAAAATAAAAAAACGTTTTGCCATGTCTTTCATGGCCTGATTCATGGAACCTGATACATCCATAAGGCAAAACATGACGGCTTTTGAAGTGGGTTTAGGCTGCTTCAGGTGATGGTTGTAACGCAGGTCAATGGTATCGATGAACGGAATCTTTTTGATGCGGCGGCGCAGTAAATTAATTTCGTCTTCGAGCTCTTTCTCCCGACGCTTATCCCGCAGAATCGGGTCTTGTTCCTGGAGCGCTGCGAATTCGGCTTCAAACTCACGCAAACGGCGGCGGCTGGACGCGCCCAGCGCAATACGTCTGCTGGTTGCCTGACGCATAGAGCGCACCACGTTGATTTTGGCAGGGTTACCATCATTGATGATGCCTGCGCGGACGTATTTGAAGGTCTCGACCCCCTGCAGCTGACGTTTTACCAGGTTAGGCAGCTCCAGATCTTCAAACAGAAAGTCGAGGAATTCATCCTGGCTAATCTGAAATACGAATTCGTCTATGCCTTCGCCGGAGTCACTGGCATCACCCTCACCACTGCCTCCGCCGGCACCACCCTGAGGGCGCTGCACATGGTCGCCGGCAACAAACTCTTTATTGCCGGGATGAACCATTTCCCTTTTGCCACCTTTGCTGTGGTGAAAAAACGGCTCGGAAATATCCCGGCGGGGAATGGATATGCTTTCCCCGCTCTCAAGATCGGTAATGCTGCGTTTGGTCACTGCTTCATCTACCGCTTTTTTGATGTGCTTGCGATAACGACGCAGGAACCGTTGCCGATTTACCGTGCTTTTGTTCTTACCGTTTAGGCGTCGATCTACAATATACGACACTGCTTCACCCGCCTTATTGCGATTTACGAACTCTTAAATACCATTCCGACAGCAGGCGAACCTGTTTCTCGGTATAGCCACGTTCCACCATGCGCAAAACAAAGTCTTCGTGTTTTCTCTGATCGCCCTGTGATGCTTTGGGGTTGAACGAGATAACGGGAAGCAGGTCTTCGGTGTTGGAGAACATTTTCTTCTCGATTACAGTGCGCAGTTTTTCGTAGCTCAGCCAGGATGGGTTTTTCCCGGCGTGATTTGCACGAGCCCGAAGTACAAAATTAACCACTTCATTGCGGAAATCTTTGGGATTGCTGATGCCGGCGGGTTTCTCTATTTTCTCCAGCTCATCATTCAGTGATTTACGATCAAATATTTCTCCGGTGTCGGGATCACGATATTCCTGATCCTGGATCCAGAAGTCGGCGTAGGTAACGTAGCGATCGAAGATATTCTGTCCGTATTCGGAGTAGGACTCCAGATAGGCCGTCTGAATCTCCTTGCCGATGAATTCCACGTAGCGAGGAGCCAGAAATTCCTTGATAAAACGCAGGTAACGTTCGCGAGTGTCACCGGGAAACTGTTCCTGTTCAATGGAGTTTTCCAGAACATGTAACAGATGCACCGGGTTGGCGGCTATCTCTGAATGATCGTAGTTGAATACTTTGGAGAGTATCTTGAAAGCAAAGCGGGTAGACAACCCATCCATACCTTCATCAACACCCGCTGAATCCCGGTATTCCTGATAGGATTTCGCTTTCGGATCGGTATCTTTCAGGTTTTCACCATCGTAGATACGCATCTTCGAATAGATGGAAGAGTTCTCTGGTTCTTTCAATCGTGACAAGGTAGAAAACTGGGCCAGCATGCGCAGGGTGTCCGGTGCACAATGAGCGTTCGACAACGAGCTGTTCTGAAGTAGTTTTTCGTAGATTTTAATTTCTTCAGTAACCCGTAGGCAGTAGGGCACTTTTACGATATAGATCCGGTCGATAAACGCTTCGTTATTTTTGTTGTTTCGGAATGCCTGCCATTCAGATTCGTTGGAGTGGGCCAGTACGATTCCGTCGAACGGAATTGCTCCCATGCCTTCGGTGCTGTTGTAGTTGCCTTCCTGGGTTGCGGTCAGCAACGGGTGTAATACTTTAATCGGCGCTTTGAACATCTCGACGAATTCGAGCAAGCCCTGGTTGGCTTTGCAAAGCCCACCCGAAAAGGCGTAACAATCCGGATCGCTTTGGGCGAATTCTTCCAGTTTGCGGATGTCCACTTTACCTACCAGGCTGGAAATATCCTGGTTGTTTTCGTCGCCGGGCTCTGTTTTGGCCACACCGATTTGGTCGAGTATGGAGGGGTACAGTTTTACCACTTTGAATTTGGAAATGTCACCGTTGAATTCGTGCAGACGTTTCACAGCCCAGGGAGACATGATGCCTTTCACGTAGCGTCTTGGAATACCGTATTCTTCTTCAAGAATCGCGCAGTCTTCTTCCGGCGCAAACAGATTGAGCGGTGATTCGTTTACCGGTGAACCTTTGATGGCATAAAAAGGGATTTTTTCGATTAAGTGTTTTAATCGTTCTGCCAGGCTGGATTTACCACCACCAACCGGGCCCAATAAATACAGAATTTGTTTTTTCTCTTCCAGGCCCTGAGCGGCGTGACGGAAGTAAGAAACAATTTGTTCGATGCACTCTTCCATGCCGTAAAATTCACTAAAGGCTGGATAGCGTCGGATAATTTTATTGGAGAAAATGCGGCTCAGGCGCGGGTCCATCGATGTGTCGATCATCTCAGGTTCGCCAATGGCGGCGAGCATACGCTCTGCTGAACTGGAATAGGATTGCGGGTCTTGCTTACAGAGATCGAGATACTCTTGCAGGGAGTATTCTTCTTCCTGGGTGACTTCGTATCGATTCTGGTAGTGACTGAATATACTCATGGAGCTACCTCGTGTTCACTGCAACCGGTTAGCTAAGCTTGGACTTTGCTTCGGTGCGATTTGTTCAATAACAAAATCATGCTTAATTATTATCTTAGTATGAAAAATTAAAAACGGTTGAAAGAAAAGGGATTATTTCATTTTTATGGATTTTTTTTATTTATAGTTGGAATTGCCTGCCAGGCTAGTGACAGCACATAAATAACGTTATAGGCTATTTGGGCCTATACGCTGTTTCCAGCCAACACGTTTACCCCGTTTTAACCCTGTTTTTTTAGAACTTTTATTTAAAATCAGCCATTTTTTTTCCACTGTTTAGAACGCCATTGAATATGCGATTAAACATCGGATGAGGGTGGGGTGGTGTCAGGCCGTGACGATTGCAATCGGGTCAGGTCGGGGGCAAAGAAGAGGCGGGTGGTGTTCAATCCAATGAGCGCGTTTCAGGACTTTTCGCAGTCACAGGAGGTCAGCGCTTCAGTTTCCAAACAAACAGCAGTTAGGCGATTTCCCCACACGCATCCGGTATCCAGTGCCAGCACACCGGGGTAATTGCTGACGCCCTGCAGGGCTGCCCAATGGCCAAACAAAATTTTCTTTTTAAGCGGCGTCCGTTGTGGCCATTGAAACCAGGGTATGAGTCCGGCAGGTGCGTCACTGAGCGCTTCTTTGTGCGTCAGATCGATTTCCCCATCGCCATTGACCAGGCGCATACGAGTGAAGAAATTGGTGATGGTGCGCCAGCGATCCGGTCCGGTCAGGCTTTCATCCCAGATGGCAGGTGTATTGCCGTACATGTTCTCGAAGTATTGTAGTCTCAGCTGCGGATTCTGGAGTACGGTCTCGACTTCGCGGGCACATTTCCGGGCTTGTTGCAAAGACCAACCCGGATAGATACCCGCATGGCTCATTACCCAATCATCGTTTTCGTGCATCAGCGGGCAGCTTAGCAACCAATCAGTCAGCTTGTCGCGGTGTTTGCTGGCCAAAACATCATTGAACGTGTCCTTGCGTTTGGGGCTGCCTATTCCCGCCAGTACCGCCAGCATATGTAAATCGTGATTGCCCAATACCGCGATTAGGTTGTCACGCCGGTCATAGCAAAATTTGAGGGTTTTTAGTGATTCAGGACCTCGGTTTACCAGGTCCCCGCAGAGCCAGATCTGATCCTGGTCGGGGTTGAATTTAACTTCATCCAGCAGGCATTTGAACGGTTTGAAACAACCCTGAAGGTCGCCGATGGCGTAGGTCGCCATCAGTGCAGTGACCTCGGGGTGGCCAAAGTGAATACAGGAATGTCGGCATCAAATTTCAGTCCCGTTGCATCAATCATCTGATAGCTGCCCTGCATGCTGCCGACCGGGGTCTGCAATACGGTTCCACTGCTGTATTGATAGGCCTCACCGGGCATAATTGTGGGTTTTTCGCCAATCACACCTTCGCCCCTGACTTCTTGCACCTGCTGATTGCCGTCGGTGATGATCCAGTGTCGTGACAGCAATTGAGCGGGTAATTTGCCGTGATTTTCTATGGTGACGTGATAGGCGAATACATAGCGACCTGCCTCTGCGCTGGATTGGTCAGGGACGTATTCTGTGCTCACCTGTACCTGAATCTGGTCGTAATCCTGTTCGTGCATGGGTGGGTCGGTTCCTTGATGTTAGTCATGGGTGTCGGACGACGAATCTGCTTGCTCAAGATGCAAATCGGTTAAACGCGCATATTGTGCCAGGGAAATTTGCTCCGGTCGGTGCTCTGGGCTGATTCCGGCCTGGCTTAGTAGTTCGTCATCGGCTACTGATTTTAAGGCATTTCGAATTGTTTTTCGCCGTTGATTGAATGCCGTTGTAACAATTTTGCCGAGGGTGTGCGGACAGCGGGTAGTGATAGGCAGGGTGTCGTGGGGGGTCAGACGCACGATAGCGGACTCCACTTTGGGGGGAGGATTGAACGCAGCGGGCGGTACCAGAAACAGCGCTTCGATCCTGCAGTAATATTGCAGCATAATACCGAGACGACCATAGGCCTTGTCGCCGACCCCGGCCACCATGCGATCAACCACTTCCTTCTGCAGCATAAAATGCATGTCGGCAATGCTAGAATGATATTGCACCAGATGGAATAGCAGGGGGGTGGAAATATTATAGGGTAGGTTGCCGACGATGCGGATTTTGTCCGCCTGCAGGTCGCTACCGATCTGCTGATAATCGAATCTGAGAGCATCCCCTTCGTAAATACGGAAGTGATTGCGGGTGGCAAAGTTAATTTTCAAATTGGGCAGCAGATCCCGATCCAGCTCTACAACGGCGAGTTGACCAACCTCATCCACCAGATGCTCTGTCAGAGCCCCTAAACCAGGGCCGATTTCCACCATGTTATCGTTGGGCGACGGCGCAATAGCGTCAACAATGTTCTGGATGACATTCGGGTCATGCAGAAAATTCTGTCCGAAGCGCTTACGCGGTAAGTGTTTGCTGAAACCGGGTTTTCTACCCTTGGGCATGATCTGATCCACCACTGTCTGACTGAAGCACGTAATCCGGGTTGGGGTCGCTCTGAGAGGCCATTTGCTGGGCGCAGTGCAGGGCGCTCAACAGGCTGCCGGTATCCGCATTGCCCGTACCCGCCAGATCCAGTGCGGTGCCATGGTCAACGGAGGTGCGTATTATGGGTAGACCCAGGGTGATATTGACAGCCTGCCCGAAACCCAGATGCTTCAAAACGGGTAGGCCCTGGTCGTGGTACATGGCAATCACGGCATCGGCTTGCTGCAGGTATTTAGGGGTGAACAGGGTGTCGGCAGGTAGGGGCCCCGAGAGATCCATTCCCTGCGCCCGCAAATCGTTCAGCACCGGATTAATAACGACCATTTCTTCGTCGCCCAGGTGGCCAGATTCGCCGGCATGGGGGTTTAGCCCGCACACCAGCAAACGCGGGCGCCGGATTCCGAATTGCCGTTGCAAGCTGGTGTGGGTTATCCGGATTACCTGCTCAAGTGTTGCGGGCGTAATCGCATCTGCGACACGCCGTAGCGGCAGGTGAGTGGTAACCAGGGCTACCCGCAGTCCGGGGCAGGCCAGCATCATCACAACCTGTTCAACTCCGCAGCGCTGTTGCAAATACTCGGTATGCCCGCTGAAAGGTAAGCCGGCGTCATTGATGACGGATTTTTGGACCGGGCCGGTAACCAAGCCCTGAAAACGTCCCGACAGGCAACCGTTGATTGCGTAATCCAGCGTTTCCAGCACGTAACCGGCGTTGAGGGGATTGAGCTGCCCCGTGTGCACCGGTGTTTTCAGTCTAATATTGTGAATATTGAGCCTGGACAGCGGGTCGCCGGGTAATCCCAGTTGTTTCGCCCGTTGCTGTAACAGATCTTCATTGGCCACCACGACCCAGCCACGGGTATCTTCCTGCTGGGCCAGTTGCAATACGAGGTCAGGACCGATGCCGGCCGGTTCACCGGGAGTAATGACGACCTTAGAGTTTGATTTCCACATAGGCGTTTTGGCGAATCTCCCGTAACCAGCCGTCCAGTTCTTCATCAAAGCGCCGACGCTGCAGCATCTGGCGAGCCCGGTTGCGACGGAACTCTTCACTCATATCCTGACGGCGGCGCTCTTCCACCTGCAGAATATGCCAGCCAAAATTGGATTGAAACGGTTCCGATATGCCACCGGGCTGGGTTTCCGACATCACTTTTTCAAATTCCGGCACCATGGTGCCGGGATTAACCCAGCCCAGCTCACCACCCTGCATGGCACTGCCGGGATCATCGGAATAGGTTTTGGCAAGAATCGGGAATTGTTCCGGATCTGCCACCACGTCATCATGGATTTCGTTAATCAGGTGCTGGGTTTCACTTTCACTGCGAATTTCATTGGGTTTGACCAATATGTGGCGGGTTTTGGTTTGCTCCACCATTTGTTCAGTGCCGCCGCGCAGCTCCAGTACCTTGATGATATGAAAGCCGCTGGCGCTGCGGATTGGTGCAGATACCTCACCTGCTTTCATTTCCAGAGCCACATCAGCAAAGATGGTGGGCAGTTGAGCCGCCTTGCGCCAGCCCAAGTCGCCCCCGGACAATGCGGTTTCACCGGCAGAGTATTGCAGTGCCATTGATGAAAAGTCGGCGCCTTCCTTGAGCTTTTTGTACACCATCAGAGCCGTTTCCTCGGCTGCTGCGACGTCTGTGTCCTGTTTGGTGGGGATCAGAATATGCCCGAGCCGGTAATCCGGGGCTAAATTGGTTTTCGCCAGCTCTGAATTCAGAAAGGCGTCGACATCTTTGTCGGATATCTGGATTCGGGCACCCACCCGGCGTTGACGCATTTGATTGATAGTCAGTTCACGGCGGATCTGGTCGCGCAGGGAAGCCCAGGACATGCCTTCCTGCAGAATGGTTTCGCGGAATTGATCGGTGGTCATGTTGTTCTGGCGGGCGATATTGGCGAGGGTCTCATTAAGCTGATTATCATCAATACGGATGCCCGCGCGATCTGCCATCTGAAGCTCGATGTTTTCTACAATCATGCGCTCCAGTACCTGCTCGTTGAGTGCATCTTTGGGGGGCAATTGCCCTTGCTGACTTTTCATGCGGGTGGCGATTTCAGCGGTGCGTTCTGCCAGCTCCGATTCCATAATGATGTCATCATCGACGATGGCAACAATGCGGTCGAGTTCGCGGGGGGCTGCCTGCAACGTGCCGACCAGCAGATGAGTAACGGCCAGGGTGGCCATTAGCTTGAATATGGGTGTTAAACGCATCCGTTTTCCTTCGTAAGGCTTGTCTGTCGATTCTGGTGGTAAGGGTGAATATTAAAATCCGCTGGGTCGGGAATTTTCCCGTAATTGATACCCGGATATTGCATCATCAAGCATGGTGTCGACCGAGCCACCCAGTCCGCCCAGGCCTTTGAGCTCAAATTGAACATAGATGCCCTGCGAGGGTTCCACCACCAGGCTCGGGTCATTGGACTCTCTAAGATAGCGGCGGTTCACCAGCCGTGCCCGCCAACAACAGCTTTCGTATTCTATACCGAACACCGTATCGTAAGAACGTTGTTCTTCCAGGTCGTAGCCCCAGCGGCCAATCAGCCCCCAGCGTTGTGAAACCGACCAGATAAAAGAAAAGTCCGTCTGATTGATTTTTTCTGCCAGCGGGTCGGCGCCCACCGCCCCGTCATCATAAAAATTATAACTGAGGTTCATTAGGTTGCCGTTTTCTGCCCGGTACCTGAATCCGGTGACAATACTGTCCAGATTATTTTCCTGGGTGTCCATCTGGGTTTCTGCACGCCAGCTCCATTCGCTGTCAATCAGCCAGTTTATGCGGGCGACGAAGGGGGAGAGCGTGGTTTCTTCCGGCGGATTATTTTGTGTCAGTTGAACTTTACGATCACGCAAATAGAAAATCTGCCCAATACTGACGTTTATTTCTTCCTGTCCGGTCTGTTCGTTGATCAGGCGGGAGGTCAGGCCGAGAGAAATCTGGTTGGCATCGCCCACCCGGTCTCCCCCTGTAAAGCGGTTCTCCCGGAACAGCTGTTCATAGCTGAAACTGGTTTTAGCGGTATCGAAGGTCGGCAGGTCGTTCTGATCTTTATAGGGTGAATAAAGATAGAACAGCCGGGGCTCCAGCGTTTGCAAGTAGCGACTGCCAGCCATTTCGAAAGGGCGGTCAAGGTAGAGGCCGCTGTCAACGCTGAAAATACCGTTGCTGAGGTTGCGTTCATCGTCGGTCAGATTGACCTGGTTCATGTCGTAATACCGTTGATAATACGACAGCTTGGGCTGAACAAACCCCCAGGCGCGGCGGAAGTTATAGCTGGCACTGGGAATCAGGCGAATGCGTTCAGCGGTAGTGGGGCCGGTGACGATCTTTTCCGGGTGCTCGAAATAGGTATATTCAGTGCCTAATTTAAACTCCAGCGGGGAATCACCCATGGGAAACCGGCCCAGGGCAGACAGTTGGGGTAGCATGCGATAGGGCAGTGCATTGTCAGGGATCAGTTCGTCGATGGTTTGAAAACTTTGCACCTGGCCGCCGAAATTCCAGGTGTCCCCGTAATAGCGCATGTCGGTTCTCTGATTCAGGTGGGCGGTGGAACTGGTGTTGAGCGTGGTGTCCAGGTCGAGGAAATAGTCGCTGTCGCTGACCCGGGTGTAATCCACTTTGTTAACCCATTTGTCGTAGTGCCCAACGTGGTGCCAGGTGATGAGGTTGCGGCTGTCACCGAATTCCTGGTCATCGGGCAGATAGCCGCCGCCGATATCACCTTTGGTATTTTCGGACAAATAGCGGAATTCGGATTCCATCATGCTGCCGCGATCCGACAAAAAGCGGGGGGTCAGGGTCGCGTCCAAATTTGGTGCCAGATTCAGATAGTAGGGTACCGAAAAGTCGAGTCCGTTCTGGCCGCTGCCGATAGTCGGAAACAAAAAGCCGGTCTGGCGGCGATCATCGATGGGAAACGTCCACCAGGGTAAATAAAGAATGGGCACGCCCCCGACCTGCACCTGGGCACCTTTTACCTCACCCCAACCTTCGGATTGGTCTATTTTGATTTGTTTGGCTTTGATGACCCAGGAGTTGTCGTTGGGTTCGCAGGTGGTGTAAGAACTGTGATCCAGAATCAGAATTTGGTCATCCGGGTTATAGATGCGTCCTGCGCTACCGTGAACGTGTATCTGGTGGATTACGTATTCCGTGTCCGTTACGTCCAGCTGCTTTTCATTCAGATTGACTTTTGCGCGCTCACCCAGAATCAGCATGCCCGGCTGACGGATTTTAACGTTGCCGTTAAGCTCCGTAGCCCGGGTAGCGCGATTCATCTTAACCTCGTCGCTGTACAGTTCCCGGCTGCCTTGCTTGAGCACGACATCCCCGGTAAGCACATTAGTGCCATCAGGCAGGGTATCGAAATGATCTGCCGAAGCCTGAACATCGGAATGGGCCGGGTCCGCCGCGGTCGTCAGAGACGGCGGAGAAATGTAGTAACCTTCGCACATGCCGCTGTGGGCCGGGCGTTGGTCCTCGGGCATGGCGGCGATCTCTTCGCCGGAAACCCAGTCCAGATAACGATAGGGATTGACGGTTTCTGGTTCAGCCGCAGCTGTTGCTGCACCGGTTGCCGTGGCTATGGCTAATAGCAAAAAAGTCACCACCACCTTCTCGATGGGGGATATATTATTTTTCCAATTCATTAACTACGGGTTCGGAAAGTGATGAGAGAGCTTGACCCTGTTTTAAGTCTGGTGTGATGATACACGAACCCTCGTAGTGAGTCACAAATTTGCCATTCTAAGGATCAACTCTTAGTGGATCATCGTCTATCTCAGCTTAGCACCTGGATTAATCAGCAGCTGTTGCAAAGCCACCGTTATCAAGGTCCTTCACTTTCTCTGGAGGTGGTGTCCGGTGACGCCAGCTTCCGGCGTTATTTTCGTTGCCGTTATCAAAGTTCCGCCGGACAGGCTGAATCGGTGATCTGTGTGGATGCACCGCCGGATAAAGAGAACAATCCCGCATTCGTGAATGTGTTACAGGGCTTGAAAGCAGCCGGCGTACCGGTGCCGGATCTGCTGGCGCTGGATTACGATCAAGGATTTATGATGTTATCCGATCTGGGCGATTGCCTGTTGATGTCGGTGCTGAATGAAGCCAGTGTGGAGGGCTATTTTGAAAAAGCCTGCAATGTGCTGTTACGCATAATGCAGGCCGAATTCAGGTTGTCACCGTTGCCGCCCTACGATGAAGCCTTGATGATGAGAGAGATGGAATTGTTCCGAGACTGGTTCTGTGGTCGTTATCTGCAGCTGGAGCTTAGCGAAGCAGAGCAGCAACTGTTGAGTGAAGCGTTCCATTGTCTATTTCAGCAAACACGGACGCAGGAAACCGTGCCCGTGCATCGTGACTACCACACCCGTAATTTAATGGTGCTGGAAGACGGCAGCCTGGGTGTGATTGATTTTCAGGACGCCGTTGCAGGGCCGGTCACCTACGATCTGTTGTCATTGTTGCGGGATGAAACCTGCATCACCTGGCCAGAATCCAAAGTCAAAACCTGGACAGGGCGATTTGCCGGGCAATTGCGGCAGCGAGGGCTCAGCAACCTGACCAATGATGATTTCTGGTACGGTTTCAACGTTATGGGGGCGCAACGACACCTAAAAGTGGCCGGTATTTTTGCCCGCCTGTGTTACCGGGATAGCAAGCCCAATTACCTCATTCACACACCAAAAACTCTGCGTTACCTGCTGCAAGAGCTGTCGGTGGTTGTCGTTCAGGGGCCGCAGGCAGAGATTGAGCCGGTAGTCCGTCTCAAAGCGTGGCTACAGCAGCGGGTGGCCGCAGAATTAGTGAGCAGGCAACCCGGCTCCGGTGAATTGCTGGAGCCCCTTGTATGAAGGCCATGGTATTGGCCGCAGGGCGGGGGGAAAGGATGGGCGAATTGACCCGGAACTGTCCGAAACCGTTGCTCAAGATCGCCCGGAAACCGCTATTGCAGCATCATCTGGAGCGCCTTGTTGCCGCGGGCTTTGATGATGTTGTGGTCAATGCGTTTTACCGGGCGGAAGATATCGAGGATTTTTTGCAGGGCTGGCACGACGATCGGATGCAGGTTCACCTTGTAACCGAGCCGGAGTTATTAGAAACCGGCGGTGGTATATATAATGCGCTAACCTTACTGGGTGAGCAGCCATTTCTGGCTATTAATGGCGATGTCTGGACAGATTACCCTTTAGCGTCCATTGTGCAGAAAAGCCGCGAGTTTGCCTCAACTAATGACCTGGCCCGTTTAATCCTGGTGGGAAATCCCGACCATAATACCGGTGGTGACTTCGCGCTGACTGCCGAAGGTCGGGTGCAAAATCAGGGCGCCGATTTGCTCACGTTCAGTGGTCTCAGTGTGTTAGCACCGGCGTTATTTCGGGATTGTGCGCCGGGCCGCTTCCCGTTGGGGCCAGTGCTTCGGCAAGCGATTGAACGCGATCAGGTCAGTGGTGAATTTTACGCGGGTTATTGGGTGGACGTGGGTACGCCCGAACGACTTCAGCGTGTTGAACAGAATTTAAAGGAGTAAGGCAGTGACATCCTTTGTATGGATTGGCCCGTTGGTGGGGCTGTTTAGCGGTTACTTTCTCGCCGGGGGAGGCCCTCTCGGCGTTGTTGGTTCGTTGTTGGGGGGGTGGCTGGGTCACCAGTTCGATATTATTATCCAGCTCAGTTCCAGTTTGTACCAATTCGCTCAGCCCAAGCCCAGCGCCCGTGATTCCGCTACTCAGCAAGCTTTTTTTCAGGCTACATTTGTTGCGCTGGGAAAGATAGCCAAATGCGATGGCGCCGTGTGTGATGCAGAAATCCAGTGGACCACTGCAGTAATGGAGCGTATGGGGCTATCGCCAGAGCGAAAGCGCAACGCTATTGAGCTGTTTGATCAGGGAAAATCCAGTCAGGATATTTCTGCTGAATTGTTGGAACTCCGCAATACCTGTGGCCGTCAGCCAACGTTGCTACAGATTTTCATGGAAATACTGGTGCAGGGGGCGCTGGCGGATGGCAAGCTGGATCAAAAAGAATGGGCTGCGCTGAGCCATATAGCGCAATCCATACGCTTTCGTTTGTCTACCCTGGAAAAAATAGTACGCAGTGCACAGGCTCACCAGGAATTCCGCCAAAGTGGCAGCGAACCCCTATCGCCTCAGGATGAATTGGCGCGGGCTTATGAAATCCTGGCGGTGAATCCGGATGCGGGGGCATCGGAGTTAAAGCGGGCTTATCGGCGTCTAATGAGCAAGCATCATCCGGATAAGTTGATGTCCAAAGGCATGCCGAAAGATATGCTGGAAATCGCCAAAGAAAAAACTCAGGCAATCCGTTCTGCTTACGAACTGATTGTTTCGGTCCGTAAACAACAATAGCGGCAGTCTGCTGAACCGGTAGCCCTCAAAGTAAGTCATTCTAATCACCGGCTAACAGGCGTTTGCCCCAGCCGCGAATGGCTTTTATCACCGCCATCTCGTATTGGACGAATCCCGCCGTGGCACCGGGAATAACACGTTGCTGATAATGTCGTCGTTGCAGTTGGGCGGCCTCCTGTTTGCGCAGCTGCGGATCGCTGTGAGGGTTAAACTCAGGTACCAGATCCAACACCGGCAACGCCAAGGATTGGATGCCGGGGGCAGCGGGATCAAGGCCATCTTTATCCGGTAGCGGAGTGGGGTCGATTATGACCACCGCAGATATCCCCTCAGACAGGACGACCTGTCCCTGCTGTTCCAGCTGGGTTGCGCTGCTGCCGATTGCCGCAATGAAAATTGGTAGGGGGCTTTGAGCCCGAATAAACCTAACCGCATGCTGAACCCGTTGTGCCAGTATGCTTGGAACATCGGCTGCGGGATACTCCACCGGCCCGGCGGTAGTGGCGGCATCCGGAACCGGTGTGTTCGGGGCGGCGGTTGCTTCTGCGGTGTCGGGTTCAGGCCGGGATTCGGCCGGCTTTGTACCGGGCGGGGGTGTCGCCGCTGCCTCGTCCGACGCTGGCGGGGCCGGGTTTTGCAGCTCAGGTGCGGCCAGCACTTCCCCCACCGGAATCATCGGTACCGCAGCGCTAAGTGTGTTCCAGCCATGCCGGGTCAGCTGGGTTCTGATTTGGTGAACCAGGCCGGGCCAATCAGGGTGTTGTTGATTGTCGTGCAATAGAATCAGATTGGCGTAGGGCTTGCCGCTGGAATCGGCCCGGTACAAAGCCAGAAAGTGATCTGGCTTAACCCCTAGCCAGGATGCGTTGGTTTGAGTGTCGGTGTTCTCCAGTTGCCGTTGTAATTGTTGACCTTGCTTGGTTTCGGCGCGTTGCGGTGGTTGCGCCTTTGGCGTCGTGTCGGTAAATCCGTCGGCAGGATCCGCAATGTCGGCCTGGTCGGGTTTCTTGTCCGCAGTCGCCGCAAAAACCGGGTTGCAGGCTGCGATTAAAATAAAGATCTTCCAAAATCCGCTTTTCCGCATAGTGTATTAGCTCTCGGTAGGTCTGAGTCTGAGTATAGCGGCACAACCTGACGAGGTTTTTAGCAATTGGCGGCGCATGGGGTACAATGCGCCCCTAACAGGCTCAACCTTACGTACTCACCAATGATTTCGGGATCTAACCCCATGGCTGACTATCTGATTGCCCCTTCAATTCTCGCTGCTGACTTCGCCCGCCTGGGTGAGGAAGTGGATAATGTGCTGAGCGCCGGCGCAGACGTCGTGCATTTTGATGTGATGGACAACCATTACGTACCTAACCTCACGATCGGGCCGATGGTGTGCAAGGCGTTGCGGTCTTATGGTGTCACGGCGCCAATTGACGTGCACCTGATGGTCAAGCCGGTGGATCGTATCATTGGGGATTTTATCGATGCCGGTGCGTCCTATATCACGTTTCATCCGGAAGCCAGTGAACACATTGATCGCAGTCTGGCAATGATTCGGGAGGGTGGCTGCAAAGCCGGGCTGGTATTCAACCCAGCGGCACCGCTGCATCATATGGAGCACGTAATGGACAAATTGGATATGGTGTTGTTGATGTCCGTTAATCCGGGGTTTGGTGGGCAAAAATTTATCCCCCACACCTTGAACAAGTTGCGCCAGGCAAGGGCGTTGATAGATCAGAGCGGTTTTGATATTCGTCTGGAAATTGACGGCGGTGTCGGGGTTCGGAATATCGGCGATATTGCGCGGGCAGGAGCGGATACGTTTGTAGCCGGTTCAGCCATTTTCGGTCAGCGGGATTATAAATCTGTGATCGATGCCATGCGCGCTGAATTGGCTTCAGCGCGATGAGCGATAACCTGGGGCCGGTGCTCGCAGACTTACGACGTCACTTCCGGGGTGAAATGCCGAAACTGATCGCATTTGATCTGGACGGTACCCTGGTGGACAGCGTGCTGGATCTTGCTGTTGCGGTCGACCGTATGCTGCAAAGTCAGGGGTATGCAGCGGCGGGCGAAGAAAACGTACGTGGTTGGGTAGGCAACGGTGCCGCGATGTTGGTGCGCAGGGCGCTGGCGGGCAGTGCGGATCCGCAGCAGGTTGCGCAGGTGGATGAGGCGGTTTTCAACGCGTCTTTGGCGGAGTTTTATCGGTTTTATGCCCAAGAAAATGGTCGCTCCAGCCAATTGTATCCGGGTGTGGAGCAAGTGCTGCAAGCCTTTGCTGTACTCGGGATACCGATGGTGGTAATAACCAACAAACCCAAACCCTATGCTGATCCGTTGCTCGCGAGCTTAAAAATTGCAGTTTATTTTCAATTGGTTATTGGGGGCGAATGTTTGCCGCAGAGGAAGCCGCACCCGTTGCCATTGCAGCACGTGGACCAGCATTTTGGTTATCTGCCGGAGCAATGCCTGATGGTGGGTGATAGCAGTAACGATGTGAAGGCAGCCCGGGCCGCAGGTTGGGTCAGCGCAGCGTTGACCTATGGTTACAACCATGGCGAGCCGGTATCCCTGTCCGGCCCCGACTGGCTGATGGACGATTTTCGAGAACTGTTATTATAAGTGATGGCAGGCCAGGATTAAGGGTTGGCACAAGGCGTCAACCTGGTGTAATGTTAGGATTCTTCGTAATTGAACCATTGTGTAGAATATTGTGAATCGTACTTATTCGGACAATCCTTCCAAAATTTTCACCGATCTTCGCTGGCGATGGCGTTGGTGATACCCATCTCTGCCCATGCTGATTGAATCAGTGCGGCAAACTATCATTAAGAACCGATTTATCGACAACTGATTAAGAGAGAAAGGCCTTCGACACCGAACCCGGGTGTGGTGTGTCTATGTGGCCGACACGAACGCGATGATCATGACACTGGAAAAATTCAATACCCTGTCCGAGCAGGGCTTTAACCGCATACCGCTGATGCGCGAAGCATTAGCGGACATGGAAACGCCGTTATCAACCTATAAAAAACTGGCAGATCAACCCTTTACCTACCTATTCGAGTCGGTTCAGGGCGGTGAGAAATGGGGCCGTTATTCATTCATCGGCCTGCCTTGCCGTACGTGCGTCACGGTCAATAATCGTGATGTGGTCATTCGGAAGGATGGTGAAATACAGGAGCAGCTGCAAGCAGAAGATCCTTTAGCGTTCGTGGAAGAATATCAAGCCCGTTTCAAGGTGCCGGATATTGAGGGTCTCCCGCGATTCAACGGTGGTTTGGTGGGCTATTTCGGCTACGATATTGTACGTTATATCGAAAAACGGCTGGACAAAGACGCAAAGCCTGACCCTATTGGCACCCCGGATATCATGCTGATGGTCTCCGATGATATTGTGGTATTCGACAATCTACGTGGGTCTTTGTTTGTTATTACTCATGCTGACCCGAGTGAAGAGAACGCGTACGAGCGCGCCCAAAACCGTCTTGACGATATCCTTCTGAAGCTCAAGCAGCCGTTGCCGAAGCAAAGTGATTTCCAACGCTTCAGTGTGGCGGAATCGGATTTCAAATCCAGCTTTCCGCAGCCGGAATTCGAAAAAACCGTGGACGGAATGAAAGAGTTCGTGTTGGCCGGGGATGTGATGCAGGTCGTAATTTCCCAACGTATGAGTATTCCTTATGATCTGCCTCCGCTGGATTTGTATCGGGCATTGCGGTGTCTGAACCCGTCTCCTTATATGTATTTTCTCGATATGGGCGAGTTCCAGATTGCCGGCTCGTCGCCTGAAATTCTGGCCCGGGTAGATCACGGCACGGTGACGGTACGTCCCATTGCCGGTACCCGTCGCAGAGGCAAAACAGCGGAAGAAGATGCGGCTATGGAGCAGGATCTGCTGAACGATCCCAAAGAAATAGCCGAGCATCTGATGTTGATTGATCTGGGGCGAAACGATGTTGGCCGGATTGCCGAAATCGGCAGTGTCGAACTGACCGATAAAATGGTCATAGAGCATTATTCCCATGTCATGCACATTGTGTCCAATGTAGAGGCGAAGCTGAAACCGGATCAAAGTTGTATTGATGTGTTACGGGCCACTTTTCCTGCGGGCACACTGAGTGGTGCACCAAAAATCCGCGCCATGGAGATCATCCATGACGTGGAACCGGTAAAGCGGGGCATCTATGGGGGTGCGGTAGGCTATTTGTCCTGGCAGGGGGATATGGATACCGCTATTGCCATCCGCACTGCGGTGATCAAAGACGGACAACTGCACATTCAGTCCGGTGCTGGCGTTGTGGCAGATTCCGTTCCCAGGCTGGAGTGGAAAGAAACGCAAAATAAAGCGCGGGCGGTGTTCAGGGCGATGGCAATGGCCGCCAACGGCCTGGTTCCGGTAGAGGATTGAAGCATGTTATTAATGATTGATAATTACGACTCGTTCACCTACAACCTGGTGCAATATTTTGGTGAGCTGGGTGCTGATATCGTGGTTAAACGCAACGATCAAATCAGCGTGCAGGAAATTGAGCAACTGGCGCCGGAGCGTTTGGTTATTTCCCCCGGACCCTGTTCTCCGAACGAAGCCGGCATTTCAATGGATGTAATCAGGCAGTTTGCGGGTAAGCTGCCGATTTTGGGAGTCTGCCTGGGCCACCAGTGTATCGGGCAGGTTTTTGGTGGCAAGGTGGTGCGTGCCGATGCGGTTATGCATGGCAAAACGTCGCCCATTTATCATCGCAACCAAGGTGTGTTTGCAGGTTTGGATAATCCTTTTGAAGCCACCCGCTATCACTCTTTGGTGGTGGCGCAGGATACGTTGCCTGATTGCCTGGAAGTGACTGCCTGGACGCAGATGGAAGACGGGAGCATTGATAAGATTATGGGGATGCGGCATCGGGCGTTTAAGCTGGAAGGCGTGCAATTTCACCCGGAATCGATACTCACCCGTCAGGGCCACGATCTGCTAAAAAACTTCCTGCAATTGTGACCGCCCCAGAGGGCTATCGGATTATGGTAGGATGCAACTTTAAAAATTTGAACAGCACATTCCGGATGTAAGATGGATATTCAAACCGCACTGAAGAAAGTCACTGAGCGCGAAGACCTTAGTGAAGAAGATATGTCCCAAGTGATGGAACAGATTATGACGGGCAACGCCACGCCTGCTCAAATCGGCGGTTTCCTGATCGGCTTGCGCATGAAAGGGGAGACGGTGGACGAAATAACCGGGGCTGCGCGTGTCATGCGCTCTCTGGCGACTCCGGTGAAAATGGCGCAACCTGAAAATCTGATCGACACCTGTGGCACCGGTGGGGACGGCTCAAAAACATTCAATATCTCCACGTCCGTGGCTTTCGTTGTGGCCGCAGCCGGTGGCAAAGTCGCAAAGCACGGTAACCGTTCGGTCTCCAGTGTCAGCGGCAGCGCCGATGTATTAGAGGCAGCGGGAGTAAATCTGGCATTAACACCGGAACAGGTCGCCCGGTGTGTGGATGTGTTAGGTGTGGGCTTTATGTTCGCACCTTCCCATCACAGTGCGATGAAGCACGCAGTCGGGCCGCGTAAAGAAATGGCGGTCAGGACACTATTCAATTTGCTGGGTCCGTTGACCAATCCGGCCGGAGCCAAGCGCCAGGTGCTGGGTGTGTATTCCAGGCACTGGGTGCGACCGGTGGCTGAAGTTCTGCAACGCTTGGGGTGCGAGCACGTATTGGTTGTGCATTCAGCTGATGGCATGGATGAAATCAGTATCAGTGATATTACCTATGTGGCAGAAGCCACGCCGTCCGAAATCAGGGAGTACAGTATTCAGCCAGAAGATTTTGGCTTGCGGCGGTCTCCTGTATCGTCGTTGTCTGTGGACAGTGTTGAGCAGAGTCTTGCTACCATCAAGTCTGTTCTGGGTAAGAATGAAGGCCCGGCGGCGGATATCGTAGCATTGAATGCCGGTGCTGCGATTTATGTGGCAGGACTGGCCGATTCCATTGCTGCCGGGGTGGCGTGTGCACAGGATGCCATAGGAAGTGGATTAGCTTTGGCTAAACTGAACGAGCTGGCGCAACTCAGCAAAGTGCTGGAAGAGGAAAACACGGCTATATAAGCTGAGTGGCAGAATGACTATGAGCGAAACACCCACGGTACTGAAGAAAATCATCGAGCGAAAATGGCAGGAAATCGCCGAAAGGAAGGCTCTGCAATCCGAAGCAGCGTTGCTGAAATTGGCCGAGCAGGCGCAACCCGTACGTGGCTTTACCCGCTCCATGCAGGCTCGACTGCAAGATGGCCAAAGCGCAGTCATTGCGGAAGCAAAAAAAGCGTCTCCAAGTAAAGGCGTTATCCGTTCTGATTTCGATCCTGCTGCCATCGCTCGATCCTATCAGGCTGGCGGCGCCGCGTGCCTTAGCGTGCTCACGGATCGGGATTTTTTTCTGGGGCATGAAGACTATCTGATGCAAGCCAGGGCCGCCTGCGATTTACCGGTTATACGCAAGGATTTCATTGTCGACAGCTATCAGGTAGTGGAAGCCCGTGCAATCAATGCCGATTGCATTCTGTTGATTGCTGCATCCCTGACCGATAGCCAAATTAAGGAGTTGACCGATACGGCAATAGAGATGGACATGGACGTGTTGATCGAAGTCCATAATGAAGAAGAGCTGGAGCGATCCCTATCGTTTAATCAGCCGCTGGTGGGAATTAATAACCGAAATTTGCATACGTTTGAAGTCAGCCTGCAAACCACGTTTAGCCTGTTGGAAAAAATTCCGCAAGATAGGATTGTGGTCACAGAAAGCGGTATACTCTCTGTCGACGATGTACAGATAATGCGGGAACAGGGTGTTAATAGCTTTCTGGTTGGTGAGGCATTTATGCGGTCGCCGGATCCCGGGCAGACACTGAGGCAGCTATTCGTTAGCTAGATAAGCCTTTAGAACCATATCCGCGTGGCAGTTAACGGTGTAGACTTTCACGGCAATTTGAACGAATAAATACGGGGAAACTGAATGCAACTGATTGCGATACTGGGCGTATTGGTCGCCGTTAATCTTGGAATAGTCTATGTGGGTTCTGAAGCGACCGAAGAAAATCAACCGCAAGCGGAAGGCGTGGTTGAGGTAGAAACGGTGGAAGCTCAGGAGCCCGACACTTCCGTTCAGGAATCCGACACCACCGAGAAATCCGACGCTGAGCCCAAGTAATCCGATGTCAATGCCGAGCAGACCAGTCGACTGACTGGTCAATAAGGCTGCTTGGTTTTTTGCGTAACAGGCGCTTAATATTGGCGCCTTTTCCCCTTATAACCCCTCGTTTTGTTTAGTACCTTAGGCGCGATTACATAAAGTCGTTGCGTGGTAAGGAGTGCTTCATTATGGGATATGTATTCGTGATTTCCGGGGTTTTAATCGCATTGAATATTGGCTTCGGATACGTTGTATCAGAAAAGGTGGGGGATGAGCCGCCGGTGGAAGGGGTGGTGGAGGTGCAGGATATTCCTGCGGAGCAAACGCCTACGGTGCAGAACGACAGGTTACAAAATACCAAGTAGTCAGTGCTGGCAAAAGCCGGAACCGAATGGCTGGTTAGCCATTCAGGGTTATGTGCCGTCGCCTGCGATGGCTACCGGGTTCCGTACACCACCATGGTTTTACCTTTTACCTGAATAAGTCCTTCTTCTTCCAGGTTTTTAAGTACCCGTCCTACCATTTCCCGGGAGCATCCCACAATTCGGCCGATTTCCTGGCGCGTAATTTTAATCTGCATGCCGTCGGGGTGCGTCATTGCTTCGGGTTGTTTGCACAGTTCGATCAATGTGCGGGCCACCCGTCCGGTGACGTCCAGAAACGCCAGGTCGCCTACTTTACGGGTGGTTGCCCGTAACCGTCCGGCAATTTGGGCACTCACGGCGAACAGAATATCAGCATCTTCTTTTGCCAGTTGCTTGAATTTGTTGTAACTGATTTCAGCTACTTCGCATTCCGTCTTTGCCCTGATCCAAGCGCTGCGTCCCGCCGCTTCATCGAACAGGCCCATTTCACCGAAGAAATCACCTTCATTCAGGTATGCCATGATCATCTCACGACCGTCATCGTCCTCAATGACCACCATAACCGTACCTTTGATGATGTAATAAAGGGCATCAGAATCATCGCCGGCATAGATAAGTGTGCTTTTCGCAGGGTATTTGCGTCTGTGAGTGTTAGCCAGAAACTGTTCAGTATCCGGGATGAGTCGGTTTGGTTTCAACGTCATTGTTTGACCTTGTTATCGTTGTGATCGAGCGGATGAGGATCCGGCATCGTCTATTTATTTCCTTAAGGTATTTCATTATGGCTTGAAATACCAAGCCTTGCTACTTTTGCATGATCGTCATTAAGCTTGAAATTTAGGCGAAATAGGCCCAGATTGTTTAAATGTGACCTGATTTCAAGAGATTATAGAGCAAGTTAGACATCAGGTATGTGATCCGTTGCGCCGTTTTTTTGCGCATTTTGCAATTAATGGAAATCCGGGTTTGGTCAGGCCAGATAGCGTTCGTGGCAGGCCAATTATTTTACACACAAGCGGAATGGATTGTGTTATCTTGCGCGCCAAATGCAGGTCTATCACTATTTTGGAAACAAGCCCCCGGGAGTGTCGAGATGAAAGCAACCATTCGCTGGGCCGGTGACGTTAAGTTCGAAGCTGAATCCGGCTCCGGTCACACCGTGACCATAGACGGGCCACCGGAATACGGTGGCAACAATCAGGGGGTGCGCCCCATGGAACTGATGTTGTTGGGGGTGGGCGGTTGTTCTGCTTTTGATGTGATGCATATACTGAAGAAATCCCGCCAGGACGTGACTGATTGTGTGACTCAGGTCTCTGCCGAACGTGTTGACGCAGTCCCTGCCGTATTTGAATCCATCCACTTACATTTTTTAGTGAGTGGTCGCGGATTGAAAGAAGCGCAGGTCAAGCGGGCAGTGGAATTGTCTGCTGAAAAGTACTGCTCAGCGTCCATAATGTTGTCAAAAGCCGGTGTTAATATTACCCACAGTTATGAGATAACCGAGGCAGTCTGATGCAGCGGCCTTCAGCGTTCGGTGGCATGCGGCATGTTGCGTTGTTCGTGGAACGATTCGACGAATGCGAGCAGTTTTATGTGTCACTGCTGGGTATGCAGGTGGAATGGAGGCCGGATCAGAATAACTTATATCTGACATCCGGCTGTGACAATCTGGCACTGCATCGGGCCCCGTCTCCGGTGGAGCGCGGTAGCCGGCAGAAGCTGGATCATATCGGTTTCGTAATTGACCAGGAGGCCGCAGTGGATCAGTGGTTCCTGTACTTGAAATCTAATCACGTTACTATATTGACCGAGCCGCGCACTCACCGTGACGGGGCCAGAAGTTTTTATTGTGAAGATCCGGACAGCACCATGGTGCAGATGATATGGCACCCCCCTATATCCGGTTTCACTTTTGGCAGGCCATAACGTTTACACTATGGCTTTTATTTAGGATCTACCCTTTGAGAACTGAGTAGATGAGCGATTCCGAAATACCACATAAATTAAAACTGCATGGATTCAATAACCTGACGAAATCCCTGAGTTTTAATATCTACGATATATGCTACGCCAAGACACCTGAACACAGGCGCGAGTATCGTGAGTACGTAGATGAGTTGTATAACGCCGAGCGTCTGACTCAGATACTTACGATGGTGACGGAAATTATCGGTGCCAGTATCTTGAATGTGGCGCGCCAGGATTACGACCCTGAAGGCGCCAGCGTCACCATGCTCATTGCTGAGCATCCGATCGCACCAGAAGAAGACCCCTCCAAGGAAGAGCCCGGTCCTTTGAAAGAGTCCGTAGTAGCGCACCTGGATAAAAGCCACGTGACGGTGCATACCTATCCTGAGACCCACCCGGACAATGAAAACGGTATCAGTACCTTTCGCGTGGATATTGATGTTTCTACCTGTGGTGTTATATCACCTCTGAAAGCGTTGAACTACCTGATACATCAATTCGACTCGGATATCGTGACCGTGGATTACCGGGTACGTGGATTCACCCGGGATGTTGATGGTATGAAGCACTATATTGATCATGAGATTAATTCGATCCAGAATTATTTCCTGGATGAAACCCTCGAACTGTACGAAATGATCGATGTGAACGTGTATCAGGAGAATATCTTCCATACCAAAATGTTGTTGAAAGACTTCAACCTTGACAACTATCTGTTCGGTTTGGGTGTGGATGAATTGAGTGCGAAAGAGCAGGAGGCCATCAGCCATAAGTTGCGTCGTGAAATGCTCGAGATTTTTTACGGCCGCAATATGTCCAGCTGATACTGTTTGCCGACGCTAAGGCTTAATTGGCCCTGCTATTAGTATTAGCAGGGCCTGTGTTTGTTATAAGCCTTCCAGATGTTCGGTGCAATTCAGCCGCACCAGCGTATTCGCATCAGACGCTATCGTAAGCTCGGTAATGCTGGTGTTCATAAAATGGTATTTATTCCAGGCATACCAATCGCCATCATCCAGTAATCCCGCCAGTCCTAATGCCATTGCAGCGCCGTGGCTGACGGCCACAATCTTTTCGCCGGGATGCCGTTCCACGAACCCTTGCAACGCCGTTCTCACCCGGCACCCCACCTGTGAAATGGATTCTCCTGCTTGCGGGGCGTAAAGCGGGTCGGCTTCCACTTGTTCAAAAAAAGCATGGGTTTTATGTAGGTCGCTAAAACGTTCGCCTTCCAGTACACCAATTCCGTATTCTTTAATTTGCGGCTCTTCGATGATGTCCAGATCGAGTAGTCGTGCAATGTTTTCGGCGGTTTTATAGGTTCGTTTCAACGGGCTGGCATAGATAGCGGTAACATCGGGGTGTTCCCTGGCAATGCGCTGCGCCACACGCTCGGCTTGCAGCAGGCCGGTCTCGGTCAGTTCACTGTCGGTCCAGCCATGCCAGCGTTTATCAACATTGGCCTGGATTTGTCCGTGTCTGATGAGAATTAGATGGGTAATACTGCTCATAACTGCTCCGCTTTTGGTTCTTCGGTCAGATGCGTTCTGCATAATTCAACGGCTTTAGTTTAACAGTCGGGGCCAATGCTTCGTATTAAATTTTGGAATCGGGCCAAGCAGAGTCTATCGGCGGGCGGCAAAGTGCTAAAGTAAATATAAGCAGTCAGGAAATTATAAGGTAATGCGCAAAATAAACAGTACAACCACACATCTGGATAGCGCATTAGTGCTCTCCGGCGGGGGCGCGAGGGCAGCGTATCAGGTTGGGGTATTAAAGGCGATCGCAGACATCATGCCGGAATCCACCCGCAACCCGTTCGGTATCATTTGTGGTACCTCTGCCGGCGCAATCAATGCCACCGCTCTTGCGGCCGGCGCCGATAATTTTCGTAATGCGGTTTATAACATCGAAAATGTTTGGCGCTCATTTCACCCGGCCCAGGTCTATCGTTCGGATCCAGTGGGGGTTTTCAGTCATGGGTTGCGCTGGGCATTGAGTGTGGTGTTGGGTTCCCGAAGCGAAGCGTCTTTATTGGACAATAAGCCCCTCGGCAAGTTACTGAAGCAGCTGATCAAGTTTGAACATATTGAGCAGGCCATTGATGATGGCCATTTGCGCGCGATCGCCGTGACCGCATCCGGCTACAGTTCGGGCCATTCCGTCGCTTTCTTTCAAGGCTCGGCCGATATCAGTGCCTGGAAGCGTTTCCAGCGCGTCGGCATGCGCACCCATCTCGGTGTAGAGCACTTGATGGCGTCCTCTGCCATCCCTGTTGTCTTTCCGGCGGTGCGTATTAACCGCGAGTATTTTGGTGATGGAGCTGTACGCCAGTTGGCTCCGATTAGCCCTGCCTTGCATTTGGGTGCCCGAAAGGTGTTAGTGGTTGGAGTGAGCGGCAACCGCTCTGCGCCACAGCTAAAAAAATCCGGCGCGGAATACCCTTCCATGGCAACTATAACCGGGCATCTAATGAATAGCGTGTTTCTGGACAGTCTGGAATACGATGTGGAAAGGCTGGAACGGATCAACGACATGCTCAAGGTGTTGCCGGAATCAGTGCGCAAAAAAACGGCGATTCCATTGAACCCGATTGAGAACCTGGTTATTTCTCCTTCCCAGGGACTGGATCGCATTGCTGCTAAGTATCTGCATGTTTTGCCGCTCAGCATCCGTGTCTTTCTGCACGGCATTGGTGCGACCCGTACCTCCGGTTCGAGTATTCTCAGTTACCTCCTATTCGAGCGTGCTTTTTGCCGGGAACTGATCGCGCTGGGTTATCACGATGGCATGGCGAAAGCGGCGGAACTGGAAAAATTTATTTGCGATGATTAGACGGCTCGCGAAAGGTCAGGCGTCTCTGATTATTCGCAATGAGGGTTGATCCGGGTGGGACACCAACGATTGCTCATAATTGTGGGGCACAAAATCCGATGACGTCGGTGTATGGCCATCTATATATTTAAAAAAACGCGATTTGCGATTACAGTATTCCCCGCGCCAAATACCGGGAATATAGTGGTCGTTGAGTAGATGTCCTTTGCGCTCCGGCAGGGTGAATACTTCACCTGCGGTGTGCTCCAGGTGTGCTAACACGCCGATTCGGCAGAAGAAATCCAAGCCGTTGGCGAAATGTTCTACATAAGGAACACCGCGGCCAAAGTGTTCACTAAGTTCCGCGTCGATTTTAAAGCTGTCAGCGACCCCCGCAATACAATACACCTCGAGTTTGGTAGCCAGGTGTCGATAACGCTTATCTTTAAGTAATTTGCGAGCAATATAGCTGCTGATAATGGTGCCCTGGGAATGCCCGACCAAAACCACTTTTTCATGACTTAGCAGGGCTTGCTTAACCACATCGTAGGCAGGGCGGGATAGCTTGCCGTCTTTGCGCAGGGTTCTGGCGGTTACGGAGTCCCATAAGTCCCAAACTGCACCGTAGGTGGGAGTGTGTATCAGGTGGATCGGGCGGTGGAATGCCTTTGCCAATTCCAACCCATTTAGGATGGCGATCGGTGGCGAGGTGCATATGCCATTGATAAAAAACCATTTTTCACGGTTGGCGCTGGCGGCGTAGTGTTCCGGATAACAGGCCAGTGTGCCCGGGCTGTAGGTTCGACGCTCTAACGGCACCAGGGATTGAAGGCTCAGGTTGATGACGTCCCCCCAGTTGTTGTAGCTGGCGGGGTGCAACTCGGATTGGGTTAGCGCTTCTGCATTCCAGGGGCTGGCGAGATACGGTAGAGTCCAGGCATTTTTTACGGCTAATGCCAGATCGCTGCGGATATGCTGATGGTTGTGGAGGATGCGTCCGACAAACTTTTGCGTTGATTTAAGCAACTTGAACATAGACCACCTTGTATCAAATAAGCGCCTGATAACGTCAACAGACACTGATAACCTACTTTTTAGTATAGGTTGCTTCCCGCGGAACATTGAATCGCTGCACAAAGGGATAGAGAGGGCGGGAAAAATGTCACAGATATCATGTTGTTGGGGGTGCCCCGAATGAGGCTGGTATGCTAGCTTCTGACACGACAAGCCGGCTCGGTGCCGGAAAATTCACTTTAAGCGGATCAAGGCTAAAACGGGATAAAAAAATGAAATTAGTAAAACAGGTGTTCTCTCTAGTCATGCTGGCTGGGATGGTGTTGAGTTTGTCGTCACAGGCTCAGGCGTTCAGCATGGAGCGTTTCGTGGAAGGGGTGCATTATAAGAAGATTGAAAAAGCGCCGCGTCAGGAAAAAACCGTGGTGGAATATTTCAGTTACGGTTGCCCCCATTGTAATCATCTCGAGCCGGTGTTGGAGGCTTGGTTAACAGATATGCCTGAAGGGATAACCTTTAAGCGGGTGCCCGCGATCTGGAACAAGTCGTTTTATGTTCTGGCCCAGCTTTACTATTCTCTTGCCGAAGTCGGCAAAGAAAAAGAGCTCACGCCCAAGGTGTTCGATTATTTACACACCCAGAAAAAGACGATACCCGGGGAGGCAGAAGCGCTGCAGTTTGCTGGTGACCTTGGGGTCGATACCAATGCGTTTGATAAAGCCTGGAAAAGCGAACAGGTGAAACAAAACCTGATCAAAGCATCGGAAGAATTTGTCGTGCACCAGGTAAAAGGTGTGCCGGCCATCGTGGTCAATGGCCAGTATCAGACCAGCGTGTCAATGGCGGGTTCAAATGAAGAACTGTTCGATGTGGTGGAGTTCTTGCTGAATAAGTAGGGCGCTACCCACGGTCTAGCTCCCCATGTCCTGTAGCTGATCGGCGGTTTCCGACGGTGACATGGGGACTTCTACCTTCGGCTCTGGTGGCGTTTGTAGCGCGGGTTCATCCACCTGAACCGGAATGGGGGTAGTTAACTGGTCTTCGGTGGTAATGATGCCGATATGAAAGGTCGCGAAACCGGGGCTGACGACCTGGTCAAAGGCTTTTCCCAGTACGATGCCATTGAGAGGCGATACAATATCGCTGCTGGTGTTGGTAATTGGATCAACCACTCTGCCTAAAATCTGTCCTTTCGAAACCTTCTGATCCAGATCCACTTTGGATAACATAATTCCGCCCTGTTGTGATCGAACCCAGGTGGAGTGGTAAAACACCGGTTGTGGAATTAACCACAGACGTACCGTTTGGTACATGCCTAAGTTGTGCAGCATGTTTTGGACGCCTTTCGATCCGTCATCCACGGCTTTTTTATCCAGCGCATGAGGCCCTCCGGTTTCCATGGTAACCGCAGGAATGCCTGAATCAGAAGCCGCTCTGCGTAAGGTGCCGCTGCCACCGCTGTGATGCAGCACGCTCATGCCTCCAAAGTGTCTGCTGAACTCAAGAATGCCCGGATTATTCAAGTCGCCTCGTAGTTGGGTCAGGTTGGTACGCAAGAATGAGCCAGTATGAATATCAACCAGATAATCGCAGTTCAGGATCACTTTATGAAATAGCGATTGGGCAACGCGGGAGGCATAGCTGCCGTTGGGGTTGCCAGGAAAATAGCGGTTGAGATCACGGCGGTCACTCATGTATCGGGAAGCGCGGCGGAATCCGTCTAGATTAACAATTGGCATCCCGATGACTGTGCCGTTCAGGTTTTCTGGTTCAATTTTGTGCAAGACACGGCGGACAATTTCGATACCATTGAGCTCATCTCCGTGAATGGCGGAGGTTAGGCACATTACTGGCCCAATATGTGCGCCGTGAGCCACCAGTACCGGAACAGGTGTATTCAGGCTACTCATGGATAATCCCGGAGACCAGTGCAAAGTCCGGAAGGTGCCGGGGGCAACGGTACTATTGAGTAAATTAATGGGTTGCGCAATATCCTCATCGACTGTGTTGTCTTGGTCGTTGTCTTCCTCGCCCGCGCCGTTATTGTCGGTGTTGTCTACGGTGAGATCGCTTTGTTCCGTCTTGTTGATAGGAACATGCGCCTCAACCGGCAACGGAGCAGGTTCCTCAGGATCCATCTCATTCGCGAATAGAGGCTGGATATGGGCTGATATAAACAGCAGTACACACAGCAGACTGTTGGATATCTTCATTCAGGTTCCGGTTTAATTGGTTGCGTTGAGCTAGGTTAGAGTCACGTGATTGCGAAATCGTACATAGGGTCAGTGGGTAGCATGGCATAAGCATAATAGAAACAAAGGCATTTTGCAGTTCTCCCCGTCGTTCTCCCGCAGCCTTGTCTATACTGAGGTAACACCGGAACTCATGTCCAGATGCAATCAAGGAGCGTTATTTGCGTTTTTTCCCCGGGATCGCGGTTGCAGGCTGCTTAAAGCCGATTTTGCACGTAATTCTACACACACTGATCCCCGGCATCAGTGTGCTGGTGTGTTTTGGTGTTCGCGCTCAGAGCAATATCGAAATTTTATATGAATATGGGGAGCCCGCGGCCAATAGCTATTCCTTATTGGTCTGGCTCGTTGGCAGTTTATTGTTGCTGGGTTTCTGTGCTGCTGTCTGGTTTTATCTGGCCGCGCGCCGACAGTTGGAAGCCAGGGAGCGGCAGTTCGAGAAAATGACCGTACGTCTGAAAGAAGCGCAAAGTATCGCGCGTATCGGTAGTTGGGAGCGTGATTTTGAAACTGGGGAGACGTTCTGGTCTGCGGAAGCGCTAGCGCTATTAGGTGTACCCCGGAATTCTGACATTTTGCAACATTATGAACGGTTGGTGCATCCGGATGATGTGGATCTCGTCACTGAAACCATTGCGTCGGCTTATTTTAAGGGTGGCAGTTATCAGTGCGACCACCGGGTGTTGTGTCCGGATGGACGTGAGAAATACCTGCGCCTGGCCGGGCAGGTGTTTGTGGATAAAGGTCAGAGCCCGGTTAGGGAGACCGGCACTTTACAGGATATTACTGATCGCAAGTTGATCGAGATGGCGTTACAGAAAAATGAGCAGAAACTGCATTCGATTCTGGACGCGGTTCCTTATCCGATTTTGATATTAGAATCAGGAAATAACTATCCTGTTTTGTACTCCAACCAGGGAGCGAGTGATTTGTTCGGTTTAGAACAGTACACCGATTTTTCCGAGCTGGATACGCGAGCGCTATGGAATGAACCTGAAGGCCGAACCGAATTACTGGAATTGCTGGAACATCAAAACGATTTGCTGGAAACCGAGCTGGTGATGAAAGACGGAGCCGGTAATTCATTCTGGGCGCTGGTTGCAGCGAACAAAATGGACTTCGGTGGCTCGCAGTCTGTATTTCTTTCCATCGCGAACATCTCCGAACGCAAGTTGATTCAACAGGAGTTGGAGCGATTGGCAACATTGGATTCCTTGACCGGTTTGCTGAATCGACGCAGTTTTTTCGAAAATGCTCAAAAAGAATCCCGGCGTGCTTTGCGTTATGGACAACCCTTCGTGCTTCTTATGTTGGATATCGATTCCTTCCTCAGTATTAACGATCGATATGGCCATGACTTCAGTGACAATTTGCTAAAACGCATGGCAATTACCACCAGATTAGCTGTGCGTGAAGAGGATATTGTGGGGCGAATCGGCGGCGAAGAGCTCTGTGTTTTGCTGGTGTCGGCAGAACTGGAGTGTGGAAAAATCATAGCAGATCGTATTTGTAGCGCCTGGAGTAAAGAGCGTTTTGACTTTCAGGGACAGGAGTTGACGTTCACTGTGAGCATTGGCGTGGCACAACAAGCTGAGCGTAGTGATTCGGTATTCGATGTATTTGAAAGGGCGGATCGCTGTTTGTTCCAGGCCAAACAGAGCGGGCGCAACCGTGTGGTAGTCCATGGTGACACCCCGGCAAGTCCGCGAGTCGGAAACTCGGCTTAATAATTGTTGTAGAAAACAGTGTGGGGTCAATGAGGCTTAACTGAGGTAATTCGTATGAAAACGTATCTAACAGGGGTGTTGATTGCAGTTGTGGTTTTTGGTGTCCGCTCAGCGTTCGCTGCAAATCCGGAGCTGGTAATCATAGTGAATAGTAACAACGGAGTTGAAAGCATCTCGTCGAACGAAGTGGCTGACATATTTCTCGGGAAAAGCCAACGCTTGCCGGACGGCACCAAGGTCGTGCCGTTAGACCAGGATGGTGACGGGGATGTCCGGCAGCAGTTCTACGATAAAGTGGTGCGTAAGTCGGTTTCGCAATTAAATTCTTATTGGTCTCGTCTGATTTTTACCGGAAGAGGGCAACCACCGTTTGCCGTTACCGGAGATTCGGAAGTGCTTGAGTTCATCGCCTCCAATCCGAATATGATCGGATACGTTGAACTTGCTGCGCTGCAGAAGGCCAATAATTCAAGTAGTATCAAGGTGCTTCTTACCATACCTTAAGATACAATTTAGCAGTTTCGTGCTTCAGGCGCTGATGGAAGAATCGATTCGTGAACTTCGGTAGAAACATATTAATATCTGTGGTGCTGAGTGTTCTTTTGCTGGGCTTGATTTCTCTGATGAGCAATCTTGACGAAGAATATGATGCCCTATCTGATGATTTGGGGCAGGCATTGGATTCCCAGATGCTGATCTCCCATGTTATCAGAGAGCTAGGGTACAACGGTTTTATCCATAATTTTAAAAACTATCTGCTGCGTGGTGATGAAGAATATTACCAAGCGACAGCAGCCAGTTTTCAGCGTTTGGACCGGTTACTGAAATCCGGTTTAAACCGCGATACCGATCCTGTTCTGCAGGCGTTTTTCGAACAAATACAAGACACAGTTTACGAATATGAAGCTAACCTGGAGCTTGTGAGGCAGTATCGCAGTCAGGGCTTGGGGGTTAGCGAAATTGACAAGCGCGTTCGGGTTGATGATCGTGCTGCATCGGAAGCCTTGTCTCAACTGATCAGCCAGTTACAAACCAATGCTGCCCGCTTGCTCCATCAGATTAAACGGGATCAAAGTGACGTCCGTAACCAGCTTCTGACGGTGGCGATGGCCACCATGCTGGTCGCCATCGTGTTATGCCTTATCGGCTGGTATATCGCAGCCCGTTCCTGGATTTCCCGTAAAGAAATAGATCAGCTTGCATCGAAGCAGAAACTGCTGGATGCTGCTCCGAATCCGATACTGGTGGTATCAGAAAATGGCGAGATTGTGGTTGCTAACCGGGGTTCGGAGAGCATATTCGAAACCGCCAAGGAACAATTGATCGGTCGCAGTATTGACGACTTTATTCCGCCTGAAATTGACTTGGCGGATATCTCAAAGCGAGATGCATTTTTCCGCTCTCAGGCTAGCCGGACCAGGGTGAATCCGGTATTGCTGCAGACGCCGAACGGGGTGAAAAAAGAAGTTGAAGTGCAGGTTGGTCTATACGAAGTAGAAGGTCAGAAGTTTGCGGTAGCGAATCTGCTCGATGTGTCTAACGTGACCCATCTGCGGCTTAAAGCCGAGCAAATCGAACAACGTTTTCGGGCGACGTTCGAAATGGCCCCCATTGGTATTGCTCAGGTGTCGTTGGAAGGCCGATTTCTGAAAGTGAACAAAAAGATGGAGGAGATTTTTGGCTACTCACGTTACGAGCTGGAATCGAAGCATATTACCGATGTGACCTATAAAGAAGATGTTGATGTGAGTAAATATGTGATGGGGCGTTTTCAGAGCAATGACTCTGACCATTTCCGCATGGAAAAACGTTACCAACATAAGAATGGAGAGATCATTTGGTCGAACCTGACCACCACTTTGTACCGGGATAGCCTGGGTAAGCCGGAGTACCTGATCAGCATTATTGAGGACATTTCCCAGCGCAAACAATTTGAAGCGGATCTGCTGGAATCGGAAGCGAAATTCAAAACGATTGCCAACCACGTGAAAGGTGTGGTGTGGATGGCGACCCCAGGAATGGAAAAAGTCCTATTTGCCAGCGAATATTTTGAAAAGCTATGGGGTATCCCGGTTGAAAGTTTGAAAAGCAAACCGGCGGCGTTTCTTGATGCGATTGTGGAAGAAGATAAGCCTAGGGTGATCAAAGAACTCGATAATCACCGCCATGGCAATTGGGATGTAGAATATCGGATTAAGGCTTCTGACGGCAAAGTGCATCACATTCACGACGAAGGCAATCCGGTGCGAGGCGCAAACGGTGCGATTTTATATCTTGTGGGGCTGGCGCGGGATGTCACCAGCGAAAAGGTTGCGATTGAAAAGCTGGAGAAGACCAATCGACACCTGGAGCAATTAGCAAAATTTGATCCGCTGACCATGGCTGTGAGGCGGCAATATGCATTGACGGATTTTGAAGAGTGCATTGCATTACATCGGCGTTATGGCAGCGACTCTACACTGATATTCATCGATCTAAACGAGTTCAAGTCAGTAAATGATCGCTTTGGCCATGAAGGAGGCGACCAATTATTAATTGAATTCGCCCGCTTCATGCGCTCTAACATCCGTGAAACCGATGGATTTTATCGTTACGCCGGCGACGAATTCCTGGTCTTATTGCGCGAAACCAACGCGGACAAAGCCACACATTTCATTTCCAAATTGCAGGCTACCTTGCCGCAGGTGGAAATGGATGGGAAGGAGTGGGTCACCATCGGTTTCGCTTGTGGTGCCTGTTCGCTGGACGGTAGTGATGTACAGGGAGCCAATCACTGGATTAAATTGGCCGATGAGGAAATGTATAAGGTCAAAGCACTGTTAAAAAGGGGTAAAGAGATTGCAGGAAATGGGGCCTAGTGAAACAGTGCTTTGCATAGATTCAGCCATTGGTGAATACCGGCATTGCGGTACTTCTGTTTGTGCAGAATGAAATAGAAATGGCGCTTCAGATTGCGTCGTGGCAGGTGCAGCGGGATCAAGCTGCCGCGCCGGAAGGCGTCCTCCAATGCCACTCTCGATAAGCAGCCGATTCCCAGGCCAGCTTCCACCGCCCGTTTTATCGCTTCCGTGTGTTGCAGTTCCAGCTGGATGGTGAGCTGAGACAGTATGCCGTGCATGGCCCAATCGAACGTTTGCCGGGTTCCCGAACCGGCTTCCCTGAGAATCCAGTTGGCTGACAATATCTGCTTGTCGCTCAGTGCGCTACTGCCGGCCAGGGGGTGTTGGGGAGAGCAGAACACCACCAGCTCGTCTTCCATCCAGGGGATGACCTCAAGCTCGTCATCGACTAATTCGCCTTCTATTAACCCAAGATCAAGCTCGAAGTTGCGTACCTTCTGCGCGATTTTGGAGGTGTTGGCGACGTCGAGTTCCACCTTGGCGTGGGGATTTTCCTGCAGAAATCGGCTCATGATGTGAATGGCAAGATAGTTACCAATGGTAAGTGTTGCCCCGACTTTCAAATGTCCGCTTGCGGAATGCTGGTGCAAGGCCTGGTCAAGCTCTTCCGCTCGTTGAATCAGGGCTTCGGCCTGAGGCCGTAAGGCATAGCCGAGAGCATTTAATTGCAACTTTTTTCCCTTTCGATCAAATAATTTGATATCGAATTGATTCTCCAGGTCAGCTAGCGAACTGCTGGCAGCGGATTGCGACATTGATAAGCTATTGGCAGCCTTGGAAATATTCTCAAAATGGGCGGTGGCCAAGAAGACCTGGAGTTGACGCAGTGTAAACTTCATATCGGAAATGCCGATTAATTATATCTGATTAAGTCATTTTACCTATATGTGGCATTAAGTCTATAGTAGGCGAAATTGTTCAGGATCGGGAGTAGAGGCAATGGCAAACTTAATCACAGAGCGGGTCACCAGCGTACACCATTGGACGGATAGTCTATTTAGTTTCACCACCAGTCGTGATCCCGGTTTCCGTTTCAAGAACGGGCACTTCACCATGATTGGTCTGGAAAACGAAGGTCGACCGTTGCTGCGGGCTTACAGTATCGCGAGTGCTAATTACGAAGAAGAGCTGGAATTTTTCAGCATAAAAGTTCAGGATGGACCGCTTACTTCCAAATTACAGCACTTAAAAGTCGGTGATGAAGTGTTTGTCAGCACCAAGCCTACCGGTACGCTGGTTGTGGATCACCTATTACCGGGCCGGAATCTGTATTTGTTGAGTACCGGCACCGGACTGGCTCCATTTATGAGTATCATTAAAGATCCGGAAGTGTATGAGCATTACGACAAGATTATTCTGACCCATGGCGTGCGCTACAAAAAGGATCTGGCGTATGAGAAATTTATCAATGAAGAGTTACCGGGTAACGAATTCTTTGGAGATCAGGTGCGGGAAAAGCTAATTTACTATCCTACTGTGACCCGAGAGGCGTTCCGTAATCAGGGCCGGCTCACGGATTTAATGGAAAGTGGACAGCTTTATGCTGATGTCGGGTTGCCTGAAATCAATCTGCAGCACGATCGGTTTATGCTTTGCGGTAGCCCGGGTATGTTAAAAGACACCTGCCGCATTCTGGATGCGAAAGGGTTTAAGGAATCCCGTCACGGAGAGCAAGGGCACTACGTAATCGAGCGGGCATTTGTAGAAAAATAACGTGAACGCGTTAATTTAAGCGAATGAAAAAAAGGGGCTGATGATTCAGCCCCTTTTTGCTTCTGAAAGAAAGTACAAGCAACTAATTAATAGTTGCAGGTATCCCGGTATTCAGAGATGTTGCGGTTCGATTCATGGTTCGGGCCACAAAGGAACTGGCTATAACGGGTATCGTCATCCATAAAGCGCTTCATCCAGGCAATACCGTACTTGCCCAAGAGATCTTCGTCGGAATAGCCGGAGTTAGCACAGAAGTGAGAGCCACCGTTGATTTCCAGAAACGCTTTTGGTGTGGAGTCTGGAATGGCGTTGTAGAATGGTGATGCGTGTTGCCCGACCGGTGCAACGACGTCCGCTTCGCACGCGATGATCATCGTTGGTGTGGTGAGGCGGCGGAAAGTGCTGGACCCGGTGTACCAGGGAGCTTGGGGGATGATCGCTTTCAGGTTGCGCTCTGTGGCCAGCTTCAAAGAGCCACCACCACCCATGGACCAGCCAATAGCGCCCAGGCGGCTCGGATCCACCAAGCCGGAAATCGCACTGCTACCGGAGTTGCTTTCTGAAACCAGAAGATCCAGTGCCGCACTCAGCTGATCGGCGCGGCTATCGGGCTGATCGACCGTTGTATTGGTGTCGATGGTGATCACCACGAATCCCCACGAGGCCAGGCGTGAACCCCACCACTCGATCGAGTTTTCATAGGATACGAAGCCGGGAACTACGGCAATGGCGCCCATATTCGTGCCGGCATTAGTCGGATAGTGAATGGTGCCGCCGCCGAAGCCACGAGCGGATAAGCTGGATACATTTTGCGTGCGGACCGAATAGGGACCGCCTCGGGTGGATTCCAGTGCGCTTTCAGTCGGATCAGGTCCGCGTACATTATCGCTACTTGGCGGGTCTGTGGGGTCAACCGGGTCTACGGGGTCCACCGGAGGATCCGTCAATGCAAAGACTGAAGCAGACAGCATCGCAGATGCAAGTAGGGTAGTGGTGGTGGCTAACAGTTTCTTTTTCATGTTGATGTCCTTTATTTTTTTTTCTGCTTGTTACTTTTTTAGGAATGACTCCGTCAGGGGTGAAATGACTGACTCAATGCGGAGTTGAAGTGAATGCTTTCAGCAACACCTGTCAATATAATGAATGAAAGCCCGCTCCAGCGGGTCTGCTAAGAGCTTGGTTTGTCCTGTTCCTTGTGTACTTTGGCCCGCCTGAATGTAGGGGAATACAAAAGAATCGACTTAGGAAAAACAGTTTGAAATGGCCGCGGAAGTGTAAACCTTGATGTCAATTGAAGTGGTTCACAATCCGGGATAGAGGTACATAAAAGGGCTGCTAAAGCAGCCCTTTTATGGTTAGCCTGACTTATAAGTTCTAACTCAATTAATAGTTACAGGTATCGCGATATTCCGAAATGCTGCGATCAGATTCATGATTTGGACCGCACAGAAACTGGCTGTAACGGGTGTCGTTATCCATAAATCGTTTCATCCACGAAATGCCGTATTTACCCAAAATATCTTCATCCGAATAGCCGGAGTTAGCACAGTAGTGTGACCCACCGTTGATTTCCAGGAAGGCTTTCGCAGTCGAGTTTGGAATATCATTATAGAACGGGGAGGCATGCTGGCCGACCGGTGCAATTGCGTCTGATTCGCAGGCGATGATCATGGTGGGGGTGGTAATCCGGTCAAACGAATTGAAACCACTGTACCAGGGTGCCTGAGGAATAATCGCTTTCAGGTTTCGCTCTGTGGCCAACTTCAAAGTTCCGCCTCCACCCATTGACCAGCCAATGACGCCCAGCCTGCTTGCATCAACCAATCCGGAAATAGGGCTGCTGCTGCTTCCGCTTTCGTCAATCAGGTGATCCAGTGCCGCACTGAGTTGATCGGCACGGCTATCGGGCTGGTCATAAATGGTGTTGGTATCAATCGTAATGACCACAAATCCCCAGGAGGCAAGGCGTGGTCCCCACCATTCAATTGAGCTTTCATAGGAGACGTAGCCGGGGATCACGGCTATCGCGCCCATATTTTCGCCGGCATTCGTCGGGTAATGGATGGTGCCACCGCCAAATCCGCTGGCCGATAAATTAGAAACGTTTTCAGTGCGTACGGAGTAGGGGCCACTACGGGTGGATTCCAGTGCACTTAGCGTGGGATCCGGTCCGCGTACCGTTCCGCTGTTGGGCGGATCAACGGGATCAACGGGATCAACCGGGTCGTCGGTCATGGCAAACACCTGGGATGATAATAGTGCTGATGTGAAAACCGCCGCAGCGGTGTTAAAACGAACCTTTTTCATATATCTACCTTCTAGCATTTTAGTTTTATTGTTTTAGAAATTATCTTTTTTATTGGAGGAAGTAGCGGGTAGAGCAGTGGGTAAAACCGGAGGTAATTGGGGTGTTCCGGATTGCAGTTACCAGCTCTTCAACCTGAGTTAACACTGCAAACTCGGAACCGATCATTACACGGTGGGGGAATCAGGATTGTTATGAAATGGCTAGGTTTGACCTCTTTTAGACTGTATTTGGCCGTCAATTGGCAGGCAGGTGTTGTTTCATTTAGCGAATGGGAGTTTCAGACGGCTACCGGAGAGCGTAAAATGGACGTTATTCTTTTTCTCGGGATTGCGTTTGGAACTAAACGCTTTCATTTAAGATCACAAATGCATAACAATGATCTCAATAACAAAATAAATCACGAGTTGTCCTATGAGTAATTTAACGTCAAAACCCGTAATTCTTGTTGCTTCTGTTTGTCTGGTGGCATTGATTGCCGTTGTCTGGTTAGTACCTGAAGGTGATACCGCCGGTCAGGCCAGTGAGGAGACGGTCGTTTTGAATGACGTTGCGCAACGGGATAATGAAAAACTGTCCGATAACGACAAAACCGTAGATGATGTATGGCAATGGGAACCCTTTGAGGAAAACCTGGCGGACCAAAAAGGTGTGGGTGAAGTCGCGGAGGATCAGCCTCAGCTGAACGTGACTTTCGATATTCAAAGCATTCAAAACGGATTGAAGACAGTCAAAATTGACCAGTACGGTGATGTGGTCGTTAACCCGGATGCACTGAATGCACTTAATGAAGTGTTCCGCTCCGGCAGTGTGTTGCTGGATGAAGACGCAATGACAGAATTGCAGCGTTTAATCCGCATGGGCTTGGCGGGTGCAGCGGGGGAGCAGGTCGCCACTATTGTCGGGAATTTCAACGATTATCTGCGTGCAAAAAAAGAAATGTATGAGTTGATGGCCTCTTCCGGAGGCGAGGTCGACCATAGGGCGTTGCTGGACGAGCAAGCCGCTTTGCAGGAATTGTATATGGGCAAAGAAGTTGCAGATAAACTTTTCACCGCGGAGGATGCCAGTGCCCGGTATATGATGGAAAGTATGGTTATGGCAAAGGATAAAACGATATCCGACGAAGAGCGCGCCGCACGGCAGGAAGAGCTGCGTGAACAATACGAAGGTGCTCAGTATGGTATTGAAAACTGGGCGTCCCGTTACAGCACATTCAAACAGGAAAAGCAGTCAATTATTAACTCCGGTTTGTCGCAGCAAGATATTAAACAACAGGTGCAGCGATTGGCACGATCCCATTTTACCCAACAGGAGCTGGAGCGGATTTCCCATATGAATCTGGGTGGGGTATAGCCTTTCGCACCGTCTGCGGTAAGAATTCAAAAAATGAATTTATTCGCTCAGGGTATAGGTTGGTCTTTGCTGATACTGGGGGTCGCCTGGGTGTTTTCAGATCCCGATCGTAATAGCGGTGAAAAGCACTTTCGACCCTGGTCGGATCCGGTACCGGATGTAGCTGAACCGCTACCTGCGATTGATCCCATGGCCTGGCAGTTCGATTACGACAAAATCGAGAAAGAACTTCTGCATCTCGATTGTGATTCAGCGGGTTTGAAACAGGTTTCAGATAACGTTGAGGGTGTTGTGCGTCGGGCTGTGGAACGCTTTCCCCAGCAGCCGGATGAGAACGTTTTACAGCGTATTGAATTTCTTGCGGGTAAGAACTGCCCCCCGAATGAAGCCGTGAATCTGCCTGATTTGCTAATGCAATACTATCATTATACCGAGGCCTTAAAATCGCTCCACGAACAGCAATTTCAGCATGCAAGTGAGCTGTCAGCGAAACAGAAATTTGCACAAACCGAGACTCTGCGGATACAGTATTTCGGTGAAGCCAACGCCAGTAAATTGTTCGGGCGTCAGCAGGTGTTTGCCAATTATCTTTTTGAGCGGCAGCGCATTATGCGCGATGAAGGGTTAACCGAAGTGCAGAAAAAAGCGGCGCTCGATAAACTAAAGAAAAGCTTTAAGGAGTCCGGCGAGGAACCCGCCGGAGCCGGTTAGCGAGCAATGACGTCTTCACTTTCCTTTAAATGCGTATTGTCCATTGTATCCGGCTTATTACTGGGTGCCGGATTTTTTAACTCGCAACTTTACATGTTGACCTGGTTCGCTTATGTACCCCTATTGTGGGCGTTAAAAAATGCCTCATGTAAAGAAAGCTACGTGTTCGGCTTTTTAGCAGGCCTGAGTTGCTATGTGTTTGCAGCGTACTGGGTGGTTGATTTTATAGTGCTGATTAAGCGTTATCCGTTCGGCAAGAGCTTTTTACTGGGTATCGTTTTTTGGGTTTATAGTGCGCAGCTGGTCGCCCTGATCGCGATGCTGTTCCGTTGGCTGAGCCTGCATTCCCGATTCCATCCCCTGATTTTGTTTTCAGTGATTACTGCGTGCTTTTACGGTTATTTCCCGATGCTGTTTTCCTGCCAGTTGGGTGAAAGCCAAAGCCGCTTTACGTTGGCTTTGCAGGCGATAGATGTGGTGGGTGTCAGCGGGCTGGATGTGCTGATTGCTATGGTCAACTATATGCTGTTTAGTGCGCTATTTGAGCGTGACGGGCACCGCTCCACCGGCAGGACCAAGCTAATTTACGGCGCTGCCGGCTGCTTGATTCTGGGTTGGTTTGTGTATAGCGCGTGGGCGCTGCATTATTGGCGCGACACCATCGCCGGATGGGACCACCTGCAAGTGGGGCTGGTGCAGCCGAATGAAAAACCCGAATCGGGACGGGCTAAAGTGTTCCCCGGTTATAGCCGGGCTTACCCGGCGGAAATGGATATGACAGAACGCTTGGTTGCAAATGGTGCAGAGCTGGTCGTCTGGCCTGAAGCTCGGTATAAGCGCTATTTTGACGAGCCCGGTGTGGCGGATATGATTCGCGGCAGTGTCGCGCAATTGAAGACGCCGCTATTGTTTCAGGATATGGAGAAAAAGCAGACCAATCTGAGAGGAGAGTCAATCCTGCGCAATGGCGCGGCGTTTCTTAATGCTGCGGGTGAACCCCAGCCAACCTACTATAAAATGAAGCGCGTGGCGTTCGGTGAATACGTGCCGTTGGCGCGGGATTTCCCTGAATTAAAAGCGCTGGCTGAACAGTTTTTCGGAGATTTTACCCAGGAAATAGAGTCCGGACCGGGGCGAGTGCAATATCAGACTGAGAAATTCAGCCTGATCCCCCTGATCTGTTATGAGGTGATGTTCCCCGAGTTTGTCGCGAACGCCGTACCTGATGATGCCAGGGGTTATATCCTGATAACGCTATCAAGCAATGGGTGGTTCGGTGAAACTATTCAGCCCTATCAGCATGTTCATTCCGGCGCGCTGCGTGCGGTTGAAAACCGCCTGCCGCTCATCCATGCCCTCAATAATGGCCCCTCAACTGTAGTGTTACCCGACGGAAGCTTCTTTTATGAAGGCGAATACCATAAAGGTGGAGGGTATTTGGTGTCGATGCCTTATTCCAAACAGGACGGCGGCAGTTGGTTTAGCCGGCATCCTTATCTGTTCTCGGTTGTTATGGGGTTCATACTCGCTGCAGCCGTCGTGTCAGCTGTTTCTTCGGTGATTGTATCAGGTAAGGCTAACAGGTCATTCGTGTCGGCCTAACGGGTAAACTGTCGCAATATTTTGCGACAATTATCAAGTGATTGATTACTGTTCTTTTGCCTGGTCTTCCTGACAAAAAATACCTTTGAAAAGTGCTACGAGGAAAAAAGAAATGAGCATAAAAAATTCCATGGACTTTTGTAAATTGGCCGTGTTATCGGCAAGTGCTGTCTTTGCGTTTAATGCGTCCGCTATCGATATTGGCGGCGGCAGTGGCGGATCAACCACCAAAATGATTGTTGGTGATTCCATTTTCGCGTTGTCCGGCGATATACATTCTTTCCTCGAAGACAGTCTGAACGAAAACATTGATACCCATGCACGCAGTGGTTGTCAGATGAACGGCGGCAATATTTTGTGTAGCAGCCGTTATGCAGTGCCAAGTCAATACGACAGAGCGTCAAAAAGTGGTATTGAGACCGTTATCATGAACGGTGGGGGCAATGACTTCTTGTTAGGTGACGGCGCAGATTGTGGCACTGGCCCAACGCCGGCGTGTCAGGAAGTGTTGTTCGCAGTTGAAGAAACAATGGCTGGCCTGGTTGAGGACATGCACGCGGACGGTATCGATGAGATTGTGTATCTTGGCTATTACTCCACAACCGCCAGCAGTGGAAACAATGCCCTAAACGATTTTTCCATGGAATATAAAATAGCGAATTATCCTTCGATGGGTGTTAAATTTATTGATTCGCGAGACGCTTTCCGTGGTAACGAGCGCAGCTACATCACCTTAGACGGGATTCACCCGACTGCCGCCGGTTCCCGTGTGTTGGCGGACTTGATCGAGCAAGCGCTATAATCGCAACAGAGTAAAAAGACTGCCGGTGGCCGGCATTCGTCATGCTGCTACCGGTTTTCGCATTCTATGAAATTCGCTTTCAATATAATGGTATTTTTGGTCTGCTGGGTTTGTCATAACTCGCAGGCCGAGCCGACTCCGAATATCGTGAACGCCTTGCACATGGAATTTGTGTACATACCTCCAGGCTCATTCTGGATGGGAAGCGCAGCAAAGGAAAGGGGGCATGAAGCAGATGAGTTGCACCATCAGGTTGAGATCAGTAACGGGTTTTATATCCAGACCACAGAAGTGACGCGCAAACAGTGGAAGGCGTTAATGGAAGGTGATCCATCCAGCTTTCCTGCTTGCGGTGACAGTTGTCCGGTAGATCGCCTTAAACCGGCCTGGGTGGACAAGTTTATCGAAAAGCTCAATGCCAGGGATGGCACCTATTTGTATCGGCTGCCCACTGAGGCTGAGTGGGAGTACGTTGCAAAGGCGGGCTCCAACACCGCGTTTTCCACTGGCTCGTGTTTGGGGGAAAGCAATGCCGCCTATGATGCGTCAATGCCATTTGGTTTTTGCAGGCAGGGGGCGAAACATCAAGGGCCCAGCCCGGTTGCCAGTTTCAAGCCAAACCCCTGGGGGGTTTACGATATGCATGGCAACGTGTGGGAGATGTGTTCAGATTGGTACGAGGAATATGACCTCGCCAATGTGCGCGACCCCGCCGGTCCTGCGCAGGGTGACTATCGGGTGTTGCGGGGATCAAGCTGGAAATTTCCTGAAGCGTTTGCCCGTTCTGCCAACCGTTTTAAAAACATTCGTGATATCGCAGGGTTTCGGCTGGTGATGCTAAAAAAGCAACCTGAATAACAGGCTGCTTTGGGCTGCGCTCTTTTCTCCAGCGGCATTTAAAGCCGGATCTTATTTGCCACGCCAGTTAATATTGTAAAGGTCGTGACGCCGGTCCATAAGGTTTTTAACAGTGCCGTTATTGCGAGCCATCATCAGTGTTTCCGGTCTCAAGTCGGCAAATGCGACCATCTCAACATTGGGGGTGGTGTCAGCAGCAATACCATCCCGGGCAAAAGGAAAATCGCAGGGCGTCAGTATACAGCTTTGGGCGTACTGAATATCCATGTTGTTCACGTTCGGCAGGTTGCCGACATTGCCTGACATAACCACGTATATCTGGTTTTCTACTGCTCTGGCCTGGCAGCAATACCGTACCCGCAGGTAGCTCTGGCGTTCGTCAGTACAGAACGGTACAAAAAGAATGGATATGCCCTGATCGGTCAAATGGCGTGTCAGTTCAGGAAACTCGGAATCATAGCAAACCAGCACACCAATAGGCCCGCAATCGGTTTCAATGGCTTTGAGTGTGTTCCCTCCTTCAATATTCCACCAGTACACTTCGTTCGGTGTCGGGTGTATTTTAGGTTGTTCGTGAATGGAGCCATCGCGCAAAAAGATATACGCAATGTTCTCCACCCGGCCGTTCGGCATGATGGTAGGATGCGAGCCCCCGATAATATTGATGTTGTACCGAATGGACATGTCCCGCAGAGCTTCTTTGAACTGGGGCGTGTACTTGGTCAGTGCTTCAATGGATTCTATTGGGGAAAGGGCCTGATCCTCGATGGAGAGCAGCTGTAAGGCGAACATCTCTGGGAAAACCACGAAATCCCCTTTGTAATCGGCGACCACATCGACAAAATATTCAACGAACTTCAGGAATTCTTCAAATGAGCGAACCCGGCGCTGAAGATATTGCACGGTTCCGATACGGATGGAGTCCGGTACTCTGCCGCCATATTTTTTCTTGTTGTTATTGGAATCTTCTGCTGGAACTTTCGGGTTGCGCCACATTAAATGAACGGCATAGCCCATAGACTGATGGTCGGCATTGAGATACTCAGGAAGAATACCAATGACTTCGAATCCGTTGTGTAGCTGAAACGAAAGCACCTGATCACGCTGTTTTTTCTGAATTACACTTTCAACGTAATTTTCGACCGTACCGAAGCGCTTGATTCGGGTGGAAAGGGATGGCAAGCGGCCACCAAACACGATGCCTTTGAGACCAAGGGTCTCGCACAATTGTTTGCGCTCGTTGTAAAGTCTTTGTCCCAGACGGTAGCCACGATAGTCCGGATCAACGGCGACTTCCATGCCATACAGCCAGTCACCGTCGGGTTGATGGCGGGAAGCATAGCCATTTCCGGTAATTTCAGTCCAATTATGATTCTTTAAGGCGATTTCTTCACTGATTCGGAAAGTAGCGCAGTAGCCTACGATTTTTTTATCAATGGTGATAACGAACTGGCCATCCGGGAAATGGTTGATCTGCCCGGTGATGGCCCCCTCCGAATAGCCGTACATACCGGTATTTTTGTATACGCGGGTACTTAAATCGCAGATCTCCAGGGCATCCTGGGGCGTTGCGTTGCGAACTGTAATTTTACTTTTTTGATTCGACAGGCGATTTTTGGTGGCCATATAACTTCCTGCATTTCATTGATCGTGTGGAAGTACATGGTAGATTAATCACTTTGAACTTGAAATAGCCTATTCATCCAGCGGTTTGATCAATTGCCCCTTGAAACCGATTTTCAGAGCGGTTTTGCTGAACGCGTCAAAGTCAGTGACGTCGGTATCTTCTTGTTCCAGTAGCACCAAGGCCTCCACTAAGCATCCGGGAATGGCCCGGTTATTCCAGCCGGGCATGCGTGGCCACATTGAGAAGTCTTCATGAGCGAGCACTATCTTCAGGGTCTTAATGCCCAGTCCGGACATTTGCTCACGTACCTCAAGGCTGATGCAGGGGTGAGTATCGTCCGCCACCAAGGCTCCGGTGGGAATATGATGTTGAAAGTCCCGGATTACATCACCGTGATGCATAAGGGCGATATAGAGCTTGCACGAAGCGAGGTGGGTTACGTCACTGGTTTTGATTATTTTACCCATGGGGGTATTAATTTCTTCATCGTGACTGTAGCGCGGATCAAAAGCCAATACCGTATTGAACTCTCTGGTCAGATCCTCACACACACGATTACCGATTCGTCCGGCTCCACCCAGAACAGCGATGACCGTTTCGTTTCGGTATTCGGCGAAGCCGCGCATCTGGCAGGCAACATCCCAGATCATGTAGCGGGTGCCCATGGAGCCATCCACATAGGGTGGCTCTATTTCTATCCCGCTTTTCATGACGAAGTTGGGCAGTCGTCCAACCAGCGCAATGGTGTTGATGCCCGGAAAACTACGCTGCAGTTGATGCATATAAGCGTTTACTTTTTCAGGGCTCTCCACCAGCTCTTGCTCGTAAAACTTGGAAGCAACCAGCAAGCCGCGGCGGTTGCGGTTTTTAATGAGGCCACCGATTAATATATCCGGCATAAAATTGGACATGGCAGGGCTATAGTAAGTGCTGGTGTCCTTTTCATTGCCATACACGGCAAAAAGAAAACTGGGTTTGATGGCTTTGATGAGTAGCGTGCGCGCGATGGTATTCGTCATCATGGTTGCGGTGTAGCGGGTGGTTTTCCAAAATGTTCGCTTTAGCTTGACCCGGAGTCTTTGATGCCAGGGCGAGGTGTTGATGATGCCCTCTATATCCCCTGTGCTGAAACGAAAATGGTCGAACTCCAGACTGACCTGTTTGTCGGACACGCGTACTATTTTTGCAGGCACGTTAATGTTTGGCATGTTAGAGAAAGACAAATTAACAACTTTTCCGGGTTCAACCGAAAAATTGGCCGGTTTGCGAAGCGATAGTCCACTTACCGAAACGTCCCTTGTTTTAGTTGACAGCTCGGAATCAGCAAGATCTAAAGACACGGATGTTTTAATTCCTGTACGATCATGCCGACGATACTCTCCATGCAGCGTGCTCATTTTGGATATGCACCTATAATATAAAGATGTATTAGGAAGTCTGGCTCAGAATTTCTATTCGTCAAAAAGAATAGGCAGAATAAATTGATAGCTACATTCTATTTGGTCATAAGAAGATCGTTTTTCGCGCTGCTTGTCTATTCTCTGATCAGCATGTGGGCATCGCACGTTTATAGTGCCGAGTCTGCTTTAACCATAGAAAGCGACTATTCCAGCTACAACCTTAATTCATATGTCGGCTATTACCTCGATTCAACGGGGGGCGAGTCGATCGAAAGCATTAAGACTGACGCGAGCTGGATAAAAAATACCGATGGCGATGTTTTGAATTTTGGTTTTACCAATTCTCCTGTTTGGGTGCACTTTCCGTTGACTTTATCTGCGGATCAAAAGAGTCGCTGGTATCTCGTCATACCTTATCCTTTATTGCAAAATGCGGAAATTTACATAGTTTCAAATGACAAGCAGCGGTTGCTTTGGTATTCCGATCTGAATAGTGCCCGTGATGATGCTGCCTCGCTCCAATCCCACAATATTAATTTTGCCTTGCCCCAGGACGTATCCGGTAGTGTCAATATCTATATAAAGGTGTGGTCGTCTACGTCGTTACAGATTCCACTGGAGATATGGTCCCAAAGCTATCTGATACAACGACAAACGATTGAAATCCTGTTCTGGGGTGTGTACTTCGGCGTGATCGCCGCGCTAATGATTTACAATTGCTTTTTGTTTCTATCGATGCGGGATCTGGCTTATTGCTTTTACGTGATGGCGCTCGGTAGCATCTTGGTCATCATGTTGGCAATCTCGGGTTTGGGTGAGCAGTACCTGTGGCGTGATCCGGAGTATACCCGCTATGTCTTACCCGTTTCCGCGAGCCTGACCGGACTTTGGTTGTTGGCCTTCTCGATATTCTTTCTGCATAAAAGTAATATCAAGCCGATGATCTATAACGCCATGTTGGTGCAAGCCGGGCTGTCACTGCTGGTGGCATTTTATGTGTTATTTGCGCCCAATACGGGAGCCTTACTGGCCAGTATTATTTCGTTCAGCGGAATCATAATTATTTTGGTGGCGGGGGTGAGCGCACTGATGGCCGGAGTACCAATCGCTCGGTATTTCGTTTTGGCGACGACCGTGTTCGGCATTGGCGCAGTGCTCTATGTCGTTAACGTCTTCGGTTTTTTACCGCCATCCAGAATTACCAATCACGCGGTTCAGGTGGGTTCGATGCTGGAGGCGTTACTGCTTTCATTTGCCCTGGCCCACAGAATTAAAGAAGAGCGTAAGCATAAATTGATCGCGATGGAGAAAATGGAGTTGGCGCAAAACGCCATGGTGCAGGTTCAGGACCACGCCCTGCAACAAGCGTTACATGATCCGACAACCAAAATGCCGAACGATTCCATGCTCAGTAATCGCATTAATCAATTGATCGATCATCACAGTGATTGTGATTCGTTTGCGCTTCTGGTTTTGTATTTCCCTCAACTAAAAGAGATCTCTTCGTCCATGGGACGACGCTTGGCAGAGGGGCTGTTCGGAGAGATTGTAACCAAACTGAACGAGGAGTTGAGTAACGACATTCAATCGATTTCGATAGAGGAGTCCAGCGGTAGCCATCTGGCGGTAATGGAGTTCGGGAGTTTGATGTTACTCAGTAAAACCGGCAAGGAGTTTCGTTCGATTAACGACTTTGCTGAAAGAATATTGCAGATCAATGAAAGCCTGCTCGATGTAGGCGGCATTTCCCTCAGGTTAAAAGCCTATTGTGGTATTGCTTTGTACCCCAAGCACGGTGATAGGGCAGACTTGTTAATCCAGCATGCATGCGCTGCACGGGACTACGGATTGCGGGCCTATGAGTATTTGAGCATCTACAGTTCGGAAGTCGATACGTTTGGTCGCCGTCGCCTGGCACTGGTGGGTGCGTTGGCGCAAGCGATAAAGAATCGTGAACTCGAAATTCATATCCAGCCTCAGTTTGAGTGTGTCACCGGTGCTCTTTGCGGTGCGGAGGTGTTAGCGCGCTGGAATAGTGAAACGTTCGGCGTGGTGGCTCCCGATGAATTTATAGAGGTGGCTGAAGAAGCGGGCCTGATGGCAGAGCTGACCAAATTCATCGTGGAAGAGGCTTTTTCATTACTGCGCAGGCTGCACGAAAAAGGCGTCATGATCAGCCTCAGTATTAATTTGTCTGTGCAGAACCTGATGGACCCCAGGATTGTGTCTTTTGTTGTGACCTGTGCAGAAGCCCAGTTGATCAGTCTGAACGACGTTATTTTCGAAGTGACCGAAACGTCGATGAGTGATGATATGGAGGCGGTGATCAGTAACCTGAACCAATTAGCGTCCACAGGCTGTCGGGTGGCTTTGGATGACTACGGTACCGGTTATTCCTCGCTAGCGTATTTAAGCCGTATGCCGATTCAGGAATTGAAAATAGACCGTAGTTTTATCGGACAAATGCAGCGTAATACCAGTGATTATCGGATCGTGGAAAATACAGTGAAGTTGGCCCGTGCGTTACAGATCCAGACGGTTGCCGAAGGGGTAGAAAACGAAAATACCCTTGGCACTGTGACTCGATTAGGGTGCGACCGGGTGCAAGGTTACTATTTGGCTAAGCCAATGTCGCTGACGCTATTTGATGACTGGCTAATGAAGCGTGCCGGTTAGCGGATGCAGTGTCGGCTAAATCCCATTAGGGTCCGTCGTTTAATGCGAGCTGCCGTCGTAGTGATGGCATATAGCATCCCAGAAAAAGCGCTCTCAGCACGACAAAGCCGGTGAAGGCAATCCATAACCCCTGATTGGCCATCGGCGGTATCAGCAAAGAACTCAACAACAAAAAGCCAAGGGTGGCCAGGACCGATGCGTTACGTAACGCCGTGGTGCTGGTAGTGCCGATAAAGATACCGTCAAGTTGAAATGCAGCAAACGACAGCAGTACATAAACGACAACAAAGGGCAGATAGGCTTTTGCGGTTGTCCGTATGGATTCAATATCCGTAAGCCGGTCTATCAACGCATGCCCGGTAACGGCAATGCCGGCGGCTAATCCCATGGCCGTGACGGCTGCGAGCAGGGTTGAACGTTTCACGGCAAGATCGAAGGCCGTTTGTTGGCGACGACCGGCTGCCTTTCCTACCAGAGATTCCGTGACAAAGGCAAAACCATCCAGAAAAAAAGCGCTGAACGAAATGAATTGCAATAGGATGTGGTTGGCGGCCAGGGTCGTATTGCCGAAGCGCGCACCCTGGTCCGCGAACACGGCAAAACTCAATAGCAGAAACAGGGTGCGCACCATTAAATTAGAGTTGGCGCTCAGGGTGCTGCGGATTTTGCTCATATTCCAAAGTGAACTGCGTGACAGGTTCTGCAAAGGTATACCGAAGTGAAGACGATAGTGGCGGTAGACCAACGTCAAGGCCACGATCAGGGTTAACCACTCGGCAATAGCGGTGCCGGCGGCGATGCCTTCAGCTCCCCAATGCAAATAGCCCGCAAACAGAATGTCCAGGGCGATGTTAATGCCGTTAAGAAATAACTGCACGATCAACAGCAGCCGACTCAAGCCCTGGCCAATCAGGTATCCCATCAGTACATACAGACTCAGGATCGCAGGTGCACCCCAGATGCGGATTTGGAAATAGGAATGGGTTATCTGTTCGACTTCGTCGCTGGCACCCAAAAGGGATAATCCAAGAGTGACCAGTGGCCATTGTAGTATGAGCAGTACGGCACCGATCAAAACAGCCAACAACAAGGCGCGACTGGTAACGGCTATAACTTCTCCCGGATCGTTTTGTCCACTGGCCTGTGCCACAAACCCAGTGGTGCTCATACGCAGAAAACCAAAACCCCAATAGATAAAATTAAATAGCAGCGAGCCTAATGCGACCGCGCCCAGTTCTGCGGTGCCGGCAAGGTTGCCGATGACGGAGGTGTCCGCCAGCCCCAATAGCGGCGTCGCGCTATTAGCGATGATAATGGGGATGGCCAATACCGTAATCTGGGCATAGGTAGGTGCAGGAGCGGCGGGCATATTACTTCTCTATCAATCGAATCAGCGTTATTTCCGCCGGAGCAGCAAAACGTTTTGGCGGCCCCCAATAGCCGGTGCCGCGACTGGTGTAAATCCACATGCTTTGATGCCAGTGCAGGCCGGCGGTAAACGGTTGTTGCAAGGGCACAAACAGATTCCAGGGCCAGAATTGTCCGCCGTGCGTGTGGCCGGACAGTTGCAAATGATAACCGGCATCGAGTGCCTGAAAAATACTGCGGGGCTGATGAGCCAGCAGTATTCGGGCTCCGGCGTCGGGCGGGGCATTGAGCAGTGCAGCGTGGGGATTGCTGCGCTGGTTTTCGTCAAATTGGTGGGCAGAATAATCGGTGATTCCAGCGAGAACCAGTTTGGCATCGTCTTTCACCAGGACCACATGCTCATTTAATAAAATGCGAATACCCAAAGCACGCAAGTGCTCAATCCACTGGTTGGCATTGGAATAATATTCATGGTTGCCGGTGACAAAATAAGTGCCATAAGCCGACTTCAGTTGTTGCAACGGTGTTACCTCGTCCCCTAGATGTTGTACGCGGCCATCTACCAGGTCGCCGGTAATCGCGACGACGTCGGCTTGCTGAAGATTCACTATCTGCACTACTTTTTGTAGAAACGTTTTCTTAATGGTCGGGCCCACATGAATATCGGTGATCTGGACGATACGGAATCCGTGTAACGCCGGGGGCAGGTTTTCGATCGCTACATCCACTTTCTGCAGCGTCGGCCCGGAGAGCACATTGGCCAGTCCGATCAGGGTGACCAGAGCGCTGCCTGTAATGACCAGCCAGGCACTCCACAGCGGCAGTTGTGGTGATATCCATAGGGGGTTGGCCACCCACGTTACCAGGAGCAACAACAGTAGAAACAAATCCCGCAGCAGTGTCGCTACAAACAGGGTTGAGACCCAGCCCATGGCGATAAATCCGCTCCAGACAAGGGTTCGGTTCAAGTTGCTATCCGGTGCCTGTGTTCGGATTAAAGCGAGTGGTACCAGCAACGCCGCCGAGAGCAGGGTGGCAGCGGCTAGGAAAGTGATAACGGGAACTGCACTTAAATCGGGTATCAAACGAAACCCGATATACCCGTGAAAGATCAATGAGAAGCTGAATAAAGCAGTGATCAGAATGGTGGATCGGCGCACAACAATAAGTCCTGGAAGAGAGCAAGCGTAACAGTATAGGCAACCAAGGTGGCTGCGGGACCATTGTATCTTAAAGCCCGATGGCTTATGTTGGCGCGGTTCAGTTAAGCCCAAGATTTTTACTCAATCCATCCAGGATGGATAAAGGAGCCGCTATGGAACAGATTATTGATAAAACCAAACCCATTCTGGTAACCGGAGCCTCAGGTTATATTGCTAATTGGATTATCAAATTACTGTTGGATCAGGGATGCACTGTATATGGCACGGTGAGAGACCCGGACAAGGCCAAGTCAGTACAGCCGTTGCGGGATATCGCGGCGCAGGCTCCAGCCGGCACCCTGAAACTATTTAAAGCGGATTTGTTGGACCCGGCTAGCTTCGACGAAGCGATGGCCGGCTGTGAAGTGGTGATGCACACCGCATCGCCCTTCGTTGTGCGTGGCTTTAAAGACGCCAACGAAGCGTTGATCCGTCCGGCGGTGGAGGGCACCCGTCACGTTCTGGAAGCAGTTAACCGTACAATCAGTGTGAAACGGGTGGTATTAACCAGCAGTGTGGCTGCGGTTTTCGGCGACAATGCTGATCTGAAAGACATTGCCCGCGACCGGTTTGACGAGACGGATTGGAATAAAAGCAGCAGTGAACATCACCAGCCTTATTCGTATTCAAAATTTCTGGCGGAAAAGGAAGCCTGGAATATATACAACGCGCAGGATCGCTGGCATCTGGTGACGATTAACCCGAGCATGGTGGGTGGCCCTGCGTTGAACAAAACCAGTCGCTCCACCAGCATTGATACCTTGCGCAGCATGGGCACAGGTAAGCTTTGGCCGGGCGTGCCGAAGATGCGTTTAGGATGGGTCGATGTGCGGGATGTGGCCCAGGCGCACGTGGAAGCCGCCTTTCGCAGTGATGCACAAGGTCGCCATATTGTGTCCAATGGTGAGCCGACCATGCTGGAAATCGCAAATATACTAAAAAAACATTATCCCAAAGGCTATCGGTTTCCGGTGATGGAGCTGCCGAAGTTTGTGGTGAAATGGTTCGGCAGTGTGTTGGATTCCAGTGTCACGCCGCGCTTTGTTGAGCAAAATGTCGGTCATCCGTTGAAATTCGACAATAGCCGCAGCCAGACGCGTTTAGGGCTGAGCTACCGGCCGTTAGAGCAGACCTTCGTTGAACATTTCCAGCAGATGTTAAAGGACGGTCTAATCAAGTAGATCTCACCTAATTGCGCGATCGGCCCGGACCGCTCGCTTAACCTCCTCACGCGAGAGGCGATAGTCTGCCGGACGCGCAACGGTAGCGGTTATAGGCGCCTTGCCCTGAGGTTCTTTTGACCGCTGACCTGTTGTTGCGCTGGCCATTCATCGCTACGGGCGTAAGGTGAACCGAATTCCGATCGATAGCCGAAGCAATGCAACGGATAACAGGTTAGTTGGGTGTACAGCTGAATATGCGGTGTATACTCAAAGGCGTCCAGTGGTGTTGTTACCGTTCCTGGCAGGAGATTTGCTGACTGCGATTGCGGTAGTAGTCACCCAGAGCGTCACGTTCCTGCTCTTCGTTTCATGGTGGTTGTTTATTGGCAGTTATAAGCGCATACAGAGTCAAAAAAAGTCAGATTTTAACGCCCTTGACGACAACAAATGTCAGCGATTTAGCCTTTGTATGCTAAAACGATCGTACAATTATTTCTAATTGAAATACAAAAAGCGTTAATGTGAATCAACTGTGAACGGGATAGAAGAATGTATAACCAGGTCGTCAAATTGATTTCATTAATTAACCAAATAACGTTTGGTTTTCGTCTGGTTTTTCATTAGATTGTGCTTTCCGAATGTTTGAGGGGAATCCTTTTTTGTTTTTAGGATTCGAACATCGGAAATCAATTTATTCTTTTAATTAGCTAAGTGTGAATGCCTGCATGGAAACTCCTGTATCGTTTTCATCTAGGGAAGGGCGCCGTCTTGTTCGGCAACAGTTGAATGGAAATCATGGGGTAAAGGCGACACTAGAATCGGGGTCGCTTAACATAAAAATAACGCTACTCGATATTTCGAGCCTGGGTTTTGCGATGCTGATTTCGAAAGAAAATCTGGCAAGAGTTAAACTCACCGATCAAGTGACATTGAAAGTAAGTCCGTTGATCGGAGTGCAATACCGTATCAGTGGCATTATTATTGATCAGCAAGTTTGCGATGACGGCTTAAAAATTTCTGCTGTCATTGATCATGCCTGTTCGAAAGGTCATGGCGTGCTGACACCGATAGAACTGGTCGGCAGTGATGTTATTCGCGGCCAGTTTACACATCCGTTTTTTTACAAACAGAATCATTACTTTGATATTGAAAGTCTGTCAGCCCAGGGTTTTTATCTGACTAATATTGACGCAGGCTGCGTGTTGTTAAGCGGGATGCGTTTGGTGTGCCGGCTGGGTTTGTCGGAAAAATCGCAGATTGTCGAAGGGGTTGTTTCGGATGTGACATTCACATCAAACAACCGATTGCGCTGTTTTGTAAAGTTAAACCGGCTAACCGAGAAAACGGAACAGGAAATCAGCCAGTATTGCTTTCATTATTTGAAAAAAACCCCAAGAGATTTGCGCCGTTCCGGATTTCGATCCTATTACGTTAAAGAATTGGTGCAATACAAGTTCGTAGAAACGCAACAGGAATATGAAGATATATTGTTATTGCGTCGGCGTAACTATGCCGCGGTCAGAAAAGTGAAACCGGACGCTCCGCTGAAATCCCTGTCTTACTTCTTTGATCGTTACAGCCGGATTCTGGTGGTCTACCATCAGGGCACTGCGATTGGTACAGCAACCATGATTTTCAGTAATGGTGGTTCGCAACCTATGGAGCTGGAAGTGTTGTTGCCGCAAGAGCAGTTTGCGCAATTACCCTCTTATCAGCATTGCTTTGAGGTGGCGGCGCTGTGCCTGGATAAAGGTTATCGTGACACCGATATCCTGCATGGTTTATTCGAGCACATATATAAAAATGCAATGATGTTCGGTCGTAACCACATTGTGATCAGCAGCGATAAGTATTTGGCGGAATTGTACAAGTCGATTGGTTTTCAGGAAACGGAATTTAATTTTGTGCAGCCCAAATACCGCAACCTGAATATGAAAGTGTTAGTGATGACCGACCTTACAACCAAGTGGGGCAAGGGCATGCATCCAGTAGACTGGTGGCGCATATGGGGCAACGTGAGTTTGTATTTATACCGGCGTCGGGTAATTCGTTATTCACTGGCAGAGCGCTTCCGGATTTATGGTAGCTGTTTTCTCTATCACTGTTCGGTAACCAGTAGGCCACTGCTGGATCGTTTGAAAAATTACTACCAAGCCAAGCGTTCGACCTTGTTGGTGGCGGTTAAATAGCAACAGGCCGGTTTGCGATCGCAAACCGGCCTGTTGCCTGCCCAGTTGGGTCTGTTGTTTAAAACCACATTCAGGCGGGTTGGAGCTGGTTGATCGGCACATCAACATTAATGTCGGCATCATAATCCACGCCTTCAACATTAAAGCCGAAAAGTTGCATAAACTCAGTGCGGAACCCTTTGAAGTCACTTACCTCATTCAGATTCTCGGTGGTGACCTGGGGCCAGATTGATTCGATTTGTTTTTGCACTTCAGGAATGACTTCTTTCTCATCCACTCGAAAGCGCCCGTCGTCATCCAGCCTTGGGGATGGGTTATACAGGCACTCATTGAATAAACGATAGGTTTGTCCGATGCAGCCCTCATGGGTGCCATTGGCCTTCATTATTTTGAACAGCAGGGCCAGATACAGCGGCATGACCGGAATTGCTGAGCTGGATTGTGTGACCACGGCTTTCAGCACCGAGACCCTGGAATCAATGCCCTTGTCACGCATGCCCCCTGCGGCACGGTCCAGATCTTTCTTTGCTGCCCCGATGGTGCCGTCCCAATAGATATCACGAGTCACCTGTTCGCCTACGTAAGTGTACGCCGTGGTTTTGCAGGATTCACTTAACACGCCGGCGTTGCTCAATGCGTCGATCCATAATTCCCAGTCGTTGCCACCCATCACGGCGATGGTGTTATCAATTTCTTCCTGGCTGGCGGGCTCCAGGGTAAACGGTTTAATAATTTCACGATCCGTATCCAAGCCGGTCTGGGAAACGGGTTTGCCAATAGGTTTCAATGTGGATGCGTGTAGCACGCCGGTGTCAGGGTGCTGGCGGCGGGGAGAGGCCAAGCTATAGACCAGCAGATCGATTTGACCCAGATCCTGTTTGATCAGGTCAATGGTCTGGCGTTTGATTTCGTGTGAAAACGCATCGCCGTTGATATTTTTGGAATACAAGCCGGCTGCATCAGCGGCGGATTGGAACGCGGCTGCGTTATACCAGCCTGCGGAAGCGGTTCGTTTGCCCGCGGCCGCTTTCTCAAAAAACACCCCGATGGTGCTGGCGCCGCCGGCAAAAGCTGCGGTAATGCGGGAGGCCAGTCCATAGCCGGTGGAAGAACCGATCACCAATACGCGTTTGGCAGCACCTTCAATCTCACCTTGGGATTTAACGAATTCGATCTGGGATTTGACGTTCGCTTCGCAACCGACTGGGTGCGCAGTAGTGCAGATGAAACCTTTAACCCGGGGTTGAACAACCATGTTAATTCCTTTGAACTTTTCTTGTTGGAGGGTGTTGTAATTGGCCTCATTCTAAATGTGCCGTTGCCGTATGGCCAGTTAACGCGGTGTGGGCGGGGCCAGATATTATGAATTCTTACAATTTACGGGTATTGTTCCGTTCTGATAGGTTACTAATGGTGGCCCGGTGAAAGTCCTTTTTTATATTGCCCCGGTGAAAATCCGGTCCAGTTACGAAAGGCGCGGATAAAGGAGGCCGTTTCGGTATAACCGGTTCTTAATGCGACCTCTTTAATGGTCGCATCCTGACTTAACCAATAGATCGCCCGCTCACGCCGCACACTGTCTTTCAGTCCTTGAAACTGGGCTCCTTCCGCTACCAGTTTGCGGCGCAGAGTGCGCGAGGTCATATACAACTGGGCGGCAATGGCCTCCAGGCTCAGGTGTTGCAGATCGTCTGATTGCTTAAGAATCTGCAGTACCCGCTGTGTTTGCAGTTCCACAAAATTCTGCTTGCGAAACCACACAAGCGGAACCTTGGCCAGATATTGCTTCAGATCTTCTTCATTGCGGTGAATGGGGTAGTCCAGATATTCGCTTGGTAAAACCAAGGCGTTGTGCTTTTGACCAAAATGACTGATGCAGGGAAAAAGGAGCCGGTATTCCTGGCTGTGAACGGGTACCGGCAGAGTGAGGTGCACCGCCTGTAAAGGAATGACTTCCCCGATTAGCCAGGAAGGAAAGCGGTGCCAGACCAGCATCAGTAATTCCATCAATACCGAATCCGGATCCTTTTCCGGTGCCGTCAGGGTCAGGCTAAAATGGGTCAAATGCTGCTCCCGCCGCAAGCGGAATTCAACCGCCCCGGTGACCAGCCGATAAAAGCGCTGACTTTCTTCCAAAGCCTGGCCCAGGGTGTCGCAGGTGATCAGATGTTCCGCCAGCAGAGTAAATACCCCGAAGCGGCATCGTTGTCTGGCCAGCCCCATAAATTCATCGTCGGCGTCGACCATAACCTTGTGCAGCAGTCGTGCTAACTGATACGGGGCAAGACGGTTTTCGCCCTGGTCTAAATATTGCTCGGGAATAGCAGCGTATAGCAGCAGTTCGGTTTTATTCAGCCCCATGCGCTCACCGTTGCGCAGATAAGCTCGGGCAAAATAAGTAGATACGGTGTGATTTCCCGTATGCTCGTGGGGGCCTGGGTATGGTTGTTCCTGCAGCTTGCTGATGGCGGTTGAATGTCCGAAATGGGTAATTTGAGGCGCTATAATCGGGCTATTTTGCGTGGTTTTACCGGCAATTACAATGACTGTGTCCGAAAATGCTAACTGAATGACATGATCCATCATTGTTAAAGCTGTGGCTATGGGTCAGAATTCCGCACTTCACCCACTCCAATTCCGAGGCCTAATATGACTGTTGATAACGATGAACTAGAACTGTTTCGCGATATGGTGCTGCGTTTTCTGCAGCAGGAAATCGAGCCCCATTTCGAAGAGTGGGAAAAAAACCACATCATGCCTCGTGAAGTGTGGAACACCATGGGGCAAGCGGGCCTGCTTTGTGTGGATATGCCGGAAGAATACGGCTCCGCCGGAGCCAGCTTTGATGTCGTGCAACTAATCCAGTGGGAAATGTCTCGCTTGGGCTACGGTGGCTTAGGTACCGGTTATAACATTCACGCCAATATTGTTGCGCCCTATATCAACAATATCGGTACCGAGGAACAGAAAGCCAAGTGGCTGCCCAAAATGATCACCGGTGAAGCGGTTGCCGCAATCGGTATGACTGAGCCCAATGCCGGCAGCGACCTGGCAGCGCTGCGCACTACAGCGGTCAAAGAGGGTGATCATTACATTTTGAATGGTTCTAAGGTTTTTATAACCAACGGTATCCACGCTGATTTGGTCATCGTCTGCGCCAAAACGGACCCCAAAGCCGGCGCAAAAGGTATTTCTCTGTTTTTGGTCGACACCGCTTTGCCCGGTTATTCCACCGGTAAAAAGATCGAGAAGATCGGGCAGCATTCCAGTGATACGGCGGAGTTGTTCTTTAGTGATATGCGCATTCCGGCTGATGCCTTGTTGGGTGAAGAGGGTAAAGGCTTTGTGTATATGATGGAAGAACTACCCCGCGAGCGTCTGGGTTGTGCCACACAGGCTGTCGCCTCTGCCGTGGGTGCGATGGATTTAGCGGCGGCCTACACTCAGGAGCGTCAGGCGTTTGGTCAATCCATTAGCAAATTCCAAAACACTCGTTTCAAGCTGGCAGAAGTGAAGACGGAGATCGAGCTGTGTAAAGCCCTGTTGGAAAAGGATATTGAGCTGTTTCGTCACGGTAAGCTGGAAGTGGCGGATGCCGCGCTTTTGAAATTGGCGACGACGGAAATGCAATTACGTGCAGTGAATGAGTGTCTGCAATTGTTCGGAGGCTATGGTTATACCATGGAATATCCGATTTCACGTTTTTACGTAGACGCCCGAATTCAGACGATCTACGCCGGGTCATCAGAAATCATGAAAGAAGTGATCGCGCGCGGTATTGTCGGCCGATAAAACCTTCATCGTTTCGTCATTCCAACCCTCTGCTCTCGGGCAGGGGGTTTTTTATTGTCTGTGCTTTGTTATAAGAGGGTAAATGGCCGCGGGACAAAACTTTTCGTCGTCTAAGTGGTCAACTCTTCATCGCTCTGTTCGTGAAGGGGCCTCAACCGTTCCATTTAATGGTTTGGTCCTAGTGCGAATCTGAGATTAGGCACCATACTAAACTCAATCCCAAAGGGACCTCACAAGAGAGCAGAATCCTATGCCGGACCTGAAGCAGCCGTTTACTGGTTTATATCTTTTGATCCTGACTTCTCTGGGCACAGTCAGCGTGCACGCAGCAGTGCCTGCCGATCCTATTAACGTGATCGCTGCGCCGGTGGTGCAAGAAGCGGTTGCAGACCGGGTTGAAGCACTGGGAACCTTGCGTGCCAATGAGGTCGTGGCCCTTACGGTGAACGTTGCTGAAATGGTCAGTGCGGTTAAATTCGAAGGCGGGCAACGGGTTAAAAAAGGTCAAGTCCTGGTGGAAATGGAGAATCGGCAGGAAAAGGCGCTGCTGCGGGAGGCGCAATTCACTGTTGACGAGGCTTTGAGTCAGTTGAACCGGTTTCGCGCCGTTGCTAAAAGGGGGGATGCATCACAGTCGCTTTTGGATGAAAAGCAGCGGGATTATGACGTTTCCCGCGCTCGACTGGAAGCAATTGATGCCCGTTTGCAGGACCGTATTGTGATGGCCCCTTTCGATGGTGTGGTGGGCTTGCGCAATGTCAGCCGCGGTGCTTATCTGGCGCCAGGGGATATCATCACCACCGTTATTGACGACAGTAAAATGAAGCTGGATTTCAGCGTCCCATCGGTTTATTTGCTTTCCATTCGCCCTCGGGTATCGATTGTCGCTACCTCCCGGGCGTTTCCGGAACGACAATTTACCGGCCTCATCGAAGTGGTGGATAACCTCATTGATCCGGTGTCCCGCTCTGTTACCGTGCGAGCGGTATTGTCCAATGAAGATGGGTCATTGAAGCCGGGTCTGTTGATGGAGGTCGAGCTGTTGACCCGGGAGCGGGATGCGATGATCGTTCCGGAAGAGGCGCTGTTCCAGCAGAGCAAAGACCATTTCGTCTTTGTCATTGTTGAGGCGGAATCGGGGCTGACTGTTGAGAAACGGCAAGTAAAAATCGGTTCACGCTGGCTCGGAAAAGTAGAAATTTTGAGTGGGTTATCCATTGGCGATAAGGTGGTCACCGACGGCACTTTAAAAGTGAAATCAGGTGATGCGGTGACCCTTTCCGCTCACCTTTTCGGTGAGGATGAGCGTTAATGTTGATCTCTGATCTCTCTGTTAAACGCCCGGTTTTTGCTTCAGTAATTTCCTTTCTGCTAATTGCGTTCGGCATTGTCGCCTTTGACCGCCTGCCACTGCGAGAATACCCGCAGATCGATCCACCGATTGTGGTGATTAATACCGGTTATCCTGGGGCGGCGGCGAATGTGGTCGAAACCCGGATAACCCAGATTATCGAAGATCGTATTGCCGGTCTCGAAGGCATTAAATACATAGAGTCGATCAGTGATGATGGTAACTCACGCATCATTATCGAATTTGAAATTGATCGGGACATTGATGCGGCAGCCAATGATGTCCGTGACCGGGTAGCGGGTGTTGCGAACGATTTGCCTGTGGAAGTGGATACACCGGAGGTTCAAAAGCAATCCGGTGACGACGAGGTCATCATGTGGCTCAACCTGGTGGGCGAGGGCATGAATATTCCGGAGTTAACCGACTATGCCGAGCGTTATCTGGTAGACCGGTTTTCTGTATTGGACGGTGTGGCGCGTATTCGTATTGGCGGCGGACAACGCTATGCCATGAGAATATGGCTTGATCGTAATCAATTGGCTGCTCGTGGCTTAACGGCAAACGATGTTGAAAATGCATTGAGAGCAGAAAATGTTGAACTGCCCGCCGGCTCGATTGAAAGCGATACCCGCCAATTTACTGTGCGTGTGCAACGGGCATTCCGCGATGAGAGCGACTTTTCCAAGCTCGTATTATCCCGTAGTGCCAATGGTTATCTGACGCGTTTGGGTGATGTGGCTCGTGTGATTCGAGGTACCGAGGAAAACCGGGTTATGTTTCGTGGCAACGGCATTCCTCAAGTCGGTATCGGTATTATCAAGCAATCCACTGCCAACACCCTGGAAGTGGCACGTGCGGTGAAAGCCGAAGCGGTGCAGGTGAATGACCTGTTGCCCTCGCATATGAGTCTGGAACAAAGTTACGATTCGTCGGTGTTCGTGGAAGACGCAGTGCGACAGGTTTATACCACGCTGATGATTTCTATCGGGCTGGTGGTGCTGATGATCTATCTGTTTCTGGGCAGCGCCCGCGCCATGCTGGTCCCCGCTGTAACCGTTCCGGTTTCCATAATAGGTACTTTTATTGCGTTGTACGCTCTGGGCTTTTCAGTGAACCTGTTAACCCTGCTGGCATTGGTGCTCGCCATCGGCTTGGTTGTGGATGACGCCGTGGTCGTGCTGGAGAACGTTGTGCGACGCATGCAGGATTATGGAGAGCCCCCGTTACTGGCTGCGTATCGTGGTACACGACAAGTGGGATTTGCCGTAATTGCGACCACGTTGGTGTTGGTTGCGGTATTCGTTCCGATAGCGTTCCTGCAGGGGGATTTGGGGCGCTTGTTTTCGGAGTTCGCGTTGACCATGACCGCTGCAGTGTGTTTCTCAACGTTAGTGGCGCTGACTTTGTCACCGATGTTGGCGTCCAAGGTGCTCAAGCACCAAGCGGCACCAAGCAGAATGGTGCGTGAAGTGAATCGTTTTCTGGATTGGATGAGGGACCACTATAGCCATGCGGTCGGTGTTTGTTTGCGTTTTCCGGTCATTGTGGTTCTCGCTTTCATCGCCATTATGCTGTCAACGTATTTTCTGTTCAATGAAACGCCGTCGGAGTACGCGCCGAAGGAAGATCGCGGTGCGTTCTTTCTGATGGTGCAGGGGCCTGAAGGGGCCACTTTCCGTTATATGGAAACCTATATGGATGAAATAGAACGACGCATGATGCCGTATGTGGAGCAACAGGAAATCACCCGTTTGCTGGTAAGGGCGCCACGGGGCTTCGACAATGTGGAAAATTTTAATTCGGCGATTGTAGTGAACGTGCTAAATGATTGGGCTTTGCGGCGTAACGGTTTCGTGATCATGGATGAAATTCGCGAAAAGCTAAGTGATTTGCCGGGCGTCCGTGCGTTTCCCGTGATGCGCCAGGGTTTTGGTGCCCGCGCCCAGAAACCGGTGCAATTTGTTTTGGGTGGTGGCTCCTACGAGAAGTTGACCCAATGGCGCGACATATTGATGGCGAAAATAAACGAGAATAATCCCGGTTTTGTCGGGATAGATTGGGACTACAAAGAAACCCAGCCGCAGTTGCAGGTGGTGATTGATTATAATCGGGCTGCAGACCTGGGTGTTTCGGTTGGCAATATAGGGCGCACATTGCAAACCATGTTGGGATCACGGCGGGTGACCACCTATGTAGAGGAAGGTGAGGAATACGACGTAATGCTGGAGGGAGAGCGTGATGCACAAAACACCCCCACCAGCCTGGAAAATATTTATGTTAAAGCCGAGAGGCTAGGCCAGTTGGTGCCGCTGTCCAACCTGGTTAAGCTGGAGGAGTTTGCAGATTCAACCTCGCTGAATCGCTACAATCGCATTCGCGCGCTGACGATGGAAGCGAACCTGCGGGAGGATTATTCATTAGGGGAAGCGTTGACCTATCTGGAAAGTCTGGTGCGTGAAGAATTACCAGCGGATGCTTTGATCGATTACAAAGGCCAGTCCCGTGATTTCAAGTCATCGGGCGACAGTGTGCTGTTTATTTTCGTACTGGGATTACTGGTGACCTTTTTAGTGTTGGCGGCGCAATTTGAAAGCTATATTCATCCCTTTGTCATTATGCTGACGGTACCCTTGGCGATGGCGGGGGGCCTGTTCGGGCTTTACTTGATCGGTGGCACACTCAATATTTACTCCCAGATCGGTTTGATGATGTTAATCGGATTAGCCTCCAAAAACGGAATTCTGATTGTTGAGTTTGCCAACCAGTTACGAGACGAAGGAATGCATTTTAAGGAAGCTATACTGGAAGCGACCAAAGTGCGTTTCAGACCGATCGTGATTACCGGAATTACCACGGCAGCGGGTTCAGTCCCTCTGATATTGTCCACCGGTGCCGGTGCGGAAACGCGCACGGTGATCGGTGTGGTGGTGTTGTCAGGTACATTGGCGGCTACTTTCTTTACTTTGTTTGTGGTGCCGGTGGCTTACGAATTGCTGGCGAAAAAAACGGGTTCCCCTGGTGATGTAGAGCGCAAACTGGCGCAGCAGGAGCAGCAGCAAGGGGGGCGTTGATGAGTGGCTGGTTTGATTTGAGTAGGCGGCTTTGTTACTCTGGTGTCGCTTTTACCCGCATTAGCTAACGACAAGCCAATAGGTCTTTTTCCGGATCCATGTTGAGAATGACGCTCTATTTTTGCCTGCTTTTTTGCGCTTTTTTAGTGCAAGCTGAGCCGGAACCAAGCCCGCAGGAGAACGTCATTCTTGCGAACGCTTCCTCAGTGAGTGAAGGCTTTGTCACCCTGAGCTTTGAAGAATACTCGAAACAGGAGCAGCCTGTCCGTATCCAGATTTCTTCAGATTCTCAATTCCAGCATCTGGTGCGTGAATTTACCCTGACTTCACAATCCCAGGTACATCTCAGTGGTTTTAACGATGGTGATTATTTCGCCCGCATCGTTTCTCCTATAGGTCAGCCCGTCGGCAAGCCAGCTCAATTTGCAGTTGCGCACCGCGATCTGACGTCAGCAACTCTCTTATTCGGATTGGGTGCCGCATTGTTTGCGATTCTGGTGGTCTGTCTGTTCCGTTTTACGCAAAAGAATAACTAAAGCAGAGCCTATGTTTGCCGCACAGATTCCTACTCAAACTGCAGTCATTATTTTAATCATTTTTGGATTAGCCTGGGTGCTGTTCGGGTGGTGGCTAGGCCGCCGCAACCGCACCGTGGATGATTTTATGCTGGCTGGGCGGAGCGTCGGTATAGCGCTGGCGACCGCCACGGCGATGGCGACCTGGGTTACCAGTAATACCACCTTGGTCGCGCCGCAATTGACCTATCAATTTGGCGTTTGGGGCATGATAGGTTACTCAATGGCAGCGTTGGGTTTGATTCTGTTTGCCCCGATGGCAAAACGTATTAAAACCTTGATGCCGCAAGGGTACACTTGCGGTGACTTTATCCGGGTCCGGTTTGGCAAGCCGGCGTGGTATGTATTCCTGATCGTCTCTTTCTGCTATGCGTTAGGTTGGTTAGTCAGTCTGGGCATGGCAGGGGGTATCTTATTGCACGCGCTCAGCGGCTTGGATTATCACATCGGCATGACGGTGATACTGGCAATTTGTGTCGGTTATACATTGCTGGGTGGTCTGAAAGCCGTTATCGCTACCGACTATATTCAGACTATTATTATTTTGTTGGGCGTGTTGTTCATCGGCTATGTGTGTTGGCGTGATGTGGGCCTGGAAACCATTTATGAATCGGTATCGGAACAACAGCCCCAGTTGCTCAATCTGCTTTTCCCTGCGGCAATTATGTTCCTGTTTAATAACATATTTTTTGGCATTGGTGAGATTTTCCACTCAAATGTCTGGTGGTCTCGTGCATTTGCATTTAAAGAAGGTATCGGTAAGCGCGCGTATTTATTGGCAGGGCTGCTTTGGCTGCCGATTCCGATCGTGACCGGGTTTATAGCGTTGGCGGCCACCAGCCTCAATATATTTCCCCCCAGCCCGGATATGGTGGGGCCGCTGGTTGCCGCTAAACTTTTAGGCAGTGTTGGCGCGATTTTTGTATTTATCGTTGTGTTTTCTGCTTTGGCCTCCAGCCTGGACTCGTTATTAGCGGCTACCAGCGATCTGATTACGGAAGATGTGTATCGGGGTATGATACGCCCGCGAGCCAGCAACGAGCACTTGTTTAAAGTCAGCAAACTGGTGATATTGGGTTTAGGGTTTGGCACCTGGCTGTTGTGTCTGCCGCGAATAGCGACGTTGGGGGAATTGTTAAATCTTACCGGCGCGTTTGTAGCAAGTACAATCTGGCCAATTGTTTTCGGGCTTTACCGTACTCGCTTACACGGTACTTTTGTGGCGTTGGCCATGGTGTTAGGAACGCTATGTGGTCTGGCAGCGTACTTCGTTATCGGATTTTACGTTGCGGCCTTAAGCTCTTGTCTGGTGTCTTTGGTCGTGTGTTGTCTCGGGCTTATGTTGCGGGATGCAAAATTTGATTGGCAGTTATTGCAAACAATGGAGAGAAATCATGGTCATTGATATTGCCGTTTTCGAGGCTCTCATCCTCTGCGCCATGCTGGTTACCTGTTTGTCGCCGGTCATACTCATTGGTTTATTAATTCAGGATTGGAAAAAGGATAGGCTATGGTAGACGCATTTGATGAAAAGGGTGTGAACTTTGAACGTGCGGTGCCGGATGTCTATGGCGATGCACATCCAAAGGGTTTGTTGAAAACAATTCAGGAGGATGGCGAACCGTTAAAACAGCTGTCTTCTCAACATATTATTTCTTCAGATCAATTCGATCAGGATGTCCTGTTGCAGTTGTTCAGGCTGGCAGCCAAGTTCGAAGCGAATCCCCGTCGTTTCCGTACCCCTTTGCAGGGCAAAATTCTGATCAGCGCATTCTATGAGCCCAGTACCCGTACCCGGCTTTCGTTTGAAAGTGCATGGCACCGCCTGGGGGGTGATATCATGTCGATAACGGATCGCTCTACTACCGGTATAGCGAAAGGGGAGTCCCTTTCGGATGTGGGCGAAATGTTTAATAACTACGGCGACTGTGTGGTGCTGCGGGATAATTACGAATCCTCCGTACACGAAATGATGCGCAGTCTGCGTATACCTATTATTAATGCGGGCAACGGATTAGATGAGCATCCCACTCAGGCATTGGCAGATCTTTATACGATTCTGAAATGGAAGCCGGAGCTGGTAGCCACAGGGGATGACAAGGCCGATCCGATCCGGATCGGCGTGGTAGGCGTTCCCAACCAGATGCGAACGGTGCGTAGTCTGTTAAAAATGTTTGCTATCTTTCCGGAAACCATGGAAGAGGTGGTCGTCATCTGTGAAGATGACCCCGGGGCGATCTTTGATACCGGTCAATTGGAACAGTTGACTCAGGCGGGCCTCAACGTACGTGTAACGTCGGATCTGGACGAAGAATTACCGAAATTGGACGTGGTGTACATCAACGCCATCGCATGGAAAGGGGATGGATTTGAGTCCTATGGCGCGCGCTATGTTCTGGATAGCAAATCCCCGCTGAAGAAAGATGCTATCGTGTTGCATCCGTTGGCGCGTGGCGAGGAGTTGGGGGTGGATCTGGATGGTACTCCCCACAATTGGTATTTTTCCCAGGCCAGGGGTGCGGTCTTTTTACGTATGGCGCTGCTCACCTGTATGTGTGAGCGTATAGAAAGGGTAATGGACGTCTGGATGTAAACGGCGTCTGTATTCATTAACTCAGGAGAATTCTATGTGTGGTATTGCTGGTGTGTTTCACCGCGACCCCCAAAAACCCATCGACTCCCAGGTATTGGTCAATATGGCGGCGATCCAGTATCACCGTGGACCAGATAATTTCGGCTATTCGAACCCGCCGGGATTAGGGGTGGGGATGAGTCACGCGCGCCTTTCAATTATAGATCTGAATGAGGAGCGAGGGCGTCAGCCTCTGGTATCAAAGGATCAGAACTATTATCTGGTTCACAACGGCGAGTTTTACGACTTTCAGAAAATTCGTTCAGGCTTAGTGTCTAAAGGGGCGCGTTTCGCCACCAAGAGCGATTCGGAAATAATTTTGCATTTGTATCCCCGCTACGGGCTGGAAAAAACCCTGGATTATTTGCGCGGTGAATTTGCATTTGCGTTGTACGCCAAAAATGATGACCACATGTATCTGGTGCGTGATCGTTTTGGTGTTAAGCCTTTGTACTGGACCGAGACCGAAGACGGGATTGTGTACGGTTCCGAGCTGAAAGTGCTGTTTGCGCATCCGTCGGTAAAACGCAAGCTGTCTGCGGCAGGGACTTATCATCAGCTGATCCAGGTAACCGTTCCCGGCAGCACGGCATTCGATGGAATCCATCAGGTATTGCCCGGGCATTTTATTAAGATCAAGCGTAAAAACGGTCAATTAACCGTGACCAACAAGAAATATTGGGATATTGATTTCCCGGTAGCGGGAGAATACGTCAACCATAAAGACGAAAGTCATTACGTTGAAGGCGTACGCGAACAGTTGCTGGAAGCGGTGCAGCATCGTTTGCAAGCGGACGTGCCGGTGGGTTGTTACCTTTCCGGTGGCATCGACTCCTGTTCTATTCTTGGGTTGTCTGCGGCAGCGCGGCAAGACCCGGTAAAAGCGTTTACCATCGGTTTTGATAGTGAAGCCTACGATGAAACGCCGATAGCCCGCGAAATGGCAGAGATGACCGAAGCGGACCAATTGGTGTTGACCCTGTCTGCGGACGATCTCTATAAAAACTTTTCCCGCACCATCTGGCATACCGAGCGCACGATCTATAACACGCTGGCTGTAGCCAAATTGTTGATGAGCGAAACGGTCCAGAAGAACAATTACAAAGTGGTGTTGACCGGAGAGGGCTCGGACGAGTTGTTCGCAGGTTATCCTGCCTTCCGTAAAGACATGTTCTTGTACGGTCTGGATTCCCTTCCGGCCAGTTTGCGTAATGAGTGGCAGTCCAGCCTGGAAGAAAGTAATAGTCTGTTCCGTGGTGCTATGTTGCCCAGGGAAGATTTCAACTCCGTAGCCATGAGCGAAGTGGTTGGGTTCACGCCGACCTGTCTGCAAAACTGGTTGCACTGTGATAGCTTTGCCATGAAATTATTAAACCCGCAATGGCGCGACGATTTGAAAAATTACGATGCCGGAGCGGCGATCGCTCAAACCTTCGATCGTGATCAGCTGGACGGACGCCATCCGCTGGATAAAGCGCAATATGTGTGGATCAAAACCATGCTGGAAGGGCAGATCCTGACCTGGGGCGGCGATCGGGTGGATATGGCGAACTCGATGGAAGCGCGTCCTGCGTTTTTGGATCACCACCTGGCGAAATTTGCGACTACAGTGCCGCCGCAGTTACGCATCAAGGGTGCGACGGAAAAGTACGTTTTACGTGAAGCCATGAAAGGGCTGTTACCGGAAACGTTGTATAAACGTCAGAAGTTTGCATTTATGGCGCCACCGGCTCACACCGATACCAAAAAATGGAAAATGCTGATGAATTTGACCGATGAATTTGCCAGCAAAGAAAAAGTGGAAGCGGCCGGATTGCTGGATTACGACGGTATTCGTGCTTTGATTGACGGGCACGAAGACCCGAGCATGGATCGGGATACAAAAGTACAACTGGATGCCGTGTTGAACCATGTGCTGGGCGTGCAATTATTGCATCACCACTTTGTTGAGCAAGATCTGCCTAAGCTGGCCCAGCAACGGGCAGATGAACTGGGTTGGAAGGCAGCGAGCTAGCTGCCTTGTGCGCGTCCGGGTAAGGCCTCTATGCTTTACCTTCTGCATTATCGTGCTGAATAGTTAAAAGGCTGTTTAACAATACGTTGCAGCCTTTTTCTACGTCTGACCAATGGGACCACTCGTCCGGTGCGTGACTGACACCGCCGACACTGGGAATGAAGATCATTCCGGTGGGCGTGATATCGCTAAAGAATTGTGCATCATGACCTGCACCGCTGGGCATCAGTTGATAGCTGTATCCCAATTCCTGCGTATTTTTTTCAATTACATCCATTACGTATTGCGAACAGGCCTTGGGCTCCAGCCAACTCATTTGTTCGTATTCAAACATCAGCCGGTGACGGCGGGCGATGGCCGATAAGGCTTTTCGGCAACTGTCTGATACGTCTTTCATGACCTCTTCAGACATATCCCGCCCTACCAGTGTAAATTCTGCCTGACCAGGAACGGTGTGCGCATAACCGGGCTTCAATTCCACTCGACCAATGGTCAGGCGGGTTTTATCGGTGCCGTTCTCTTCGATTATGCGACCGATTTCGTGTGCAAATTCCGCCAGCCCCATAAACGCGTCACTGCGCAGGTTCATTGGCGCAGTGCCAGCATGATCGGCTTTTCCAATAAACTTAATTAACCATTTGAACACCCCGGAAATGCCTTCCACCACACCAATGGTTTTTTTACTGGCTTCCAGCACTGGCCCCTGCTCGATATGTAATTCCAAAAACGCTTTGATGGTTTCGGGGGCACGCACAGCATGTAAAGCCTGATGGTAGTCCAGGCCGTATTTGGCCATGGCATCGGTAATCTTTTCACCAGTGGGGTCTTTCGCATTTTCCAGCCAGCCCAGGGTCAGGCTGCCGGTGAGTGCCTGGGCTCCCAGCATACCGCCGAAGCGGCCTTCTTCTTCGCTGGTGGCTATGATTTCAATGGGATAGCGGAAGGGGATGTTATTTTCCTGAATGATCCGGATGCACTCAAGTCCGGCCACCACACCCAGTGTGCCGTCAAAAATACCGCCAGCAGGGACAGAATCCAGGTGGGAGGCAATAATGATGGTTGGTTGAGATTCACCGCCTTCCGGCTCCAGGCGGGCGCACACATTACCTGCACCATCCATTTGCACTTTCAGGCCGTAGCTCTCGAAATATTCCATTAGCCATAGCCGGGATTCCCAATCCGGATCGGTAAAGCCCTGACGGTAGATACCTTTGTCCTTCTCGTTAAATCCAAATTTGGCCAATTGATAGAGATCTTTTTCTACCCGGTCGATATTAATTGAATAGGTAATAATGTAATCCTCTTTTCAATATGTGCGTATATCAATGTATAGTCATTAGAGTGAATCTTCAATTCTGCACGCTATATAGTTTTGCAGGGCGACAACCCGCTGAACGAATTGGTGTGGACGTGGTCGAAGATTGTTCAGGTTAGTGTGTGGTCATTTTAAAGTGTCCGCACATATGGGGCCAGTACTATGTCAAAAGTACCAGACAGCACGTCACTAGCATAAGGAGGGTTGCTATGTCCGTTCAGGTAAACGATACACTCCACACCCGCACTTCATTGTCCGTTAGCGACAAACAATACACCATCTTCAGTTTGCAAAAATTAATCGAATCCGGGCACGAGTCAGTCCGTAAGTTGCCGTACTCCCTGAAAGTGTTATTGGAAAATTTGTTGCGCTTTGAGGACGGAGTAAGTGTTAAGTCCGAACATATCCAGGCGTTAATCGATTGGAACCCCGTGAACCCGGTCAAGCAGGAAATTGCGTTCCGCCCGTCTCGCGTTTTGATGCAGGATTTCACCGGAGTTCCTGCGGTCGTGGATTTGGCTGCGATGCGCGACGATGTGGCGCGCCGGGGCAAAGACCCGGCATTGATTAATCCCATTAACCAGGTGGATCTGGTTATAGACCACTCGGTGATGGTGGATAAATTCGCAGATCCTTCTGCTTATCACGACAACGTTGAAATTGAAATGGAGCGCAATGGCGAGCGCTATCAGTTCTTACGCTGGGGGCAGTCGGCGTTTGACAATTTTCGGGTAGTGCCTCCAGGCACCGGTATTTGCCACCAGGTAAATCTGGAATATTTAGCGGAAGTCGCCTGGCGCAAGGAGATTGATGGGGAGACCTATGTGTTTCCGGATACACTGGTGGGCACCGACAGTCATACCACCATGATCAACGGTCTGGGCGTCCTGGGTTGGGGTGTAGGCGGCATCGAAGCCGAAGCGGCGATGCTCGGACAACCGGTGTCGATGTTGATACCTGAAGTGGTGGGCTTTCAGCTAGATGGAAAGTTAAACGAAGGTATCACCGCGACCGACTTGGTATTAACCGTCGTTGAAATGCTGCGTGCGCACGGCGTTGTGGGTAAATTCGTGGAATTCTATGGCGTGGGACTGGACCATTTGCCGTTAGCTGACCGCGCCACCATCGCAAATATGGCGCCGGAATACGGTGCAACCTGTGGTTTCTTTCCGGTAGACCAGGAGACCATAGCGTATTTAACCTTATCCGGGCGTCCCCCTGAACTGGTCGAATTGGTGGAAGCGTACAGCAAGGCCCAGGGGTTGTGGCGGGATGAGTCCGATGCCACTCATTACAGCAGCTCATTGCACCTGGACATGTCGTCAGTGGTGCCCAGCCTGGCAGGCCCCAAGCGGCCCCAGGATCGGGTACCTTTGCCTAAGTTGCCTGCCGCCATCACCGATGTGCTGAACTTGTCCGGTCGCACTGAACCTCAGGAAATTGCAGTATCGGGCGCGGATTATTGTTTGGCAGACGGTGACGTGGTGATCGCTGCCATTACATCGTGCACCAACACATCCAATCCCGCAGTAATGATGGCTGCCGGCTTAATTGCGCAGAAGGCAGTTGAGCTGGGCATTACCACAAAGCCCTGGGTAAAAACGTCATTGGCGCCTGGGTCCAAGGTGGTCACTGATTATTTGGTGAAGGCCGGGCTGCAAACCTATCTGAATCAACTTGGGTTTAACTTGGTGGGGTATGGCTGCACCACCTGTATCGGTAATTCCGGTCCCTTGCCGGACCCCATTGAAGCGGCAGTGGACGAAGGTAAATTAACCGTGTGTTCCGTGTTGTCCGGCAATCGGAACTTTGAGGGCCGCATCCATCCCAAAGTGCGTGCAAACTGGTTGGCGTCACCGCCGCTGGTGGTGGTGTATGCCCTGGCCGGTTCCACCTTGCTTAATTTGGACGAGGATCCGGTAGGCGAAACCGCAGAGGGCAAGCAGGTGTATTTAAAAGATCTGTGGCCTACAAATGCGGAAATTCAGCAGGCGGTGGCCTTGGTGTCGAGTGATTTGTTCAGTCAGCAATACGCGGATGTGTTCAGCGGTGATGAGCAGTGGCAGTCAATTCAGGTGCCAGACAGTAAAACCTATGAGTGGGATTCCAAATCGACTTATATCCAGAATCCGCCGTTTTTCCTCGACAATAATCATGACCCCTATGCGGATGTGAGCGGAGCCAGGGTGCTGGCACTGTTAGGTGACAGTATTACCACGGACCATATATCCCCAGCAGGTAGTATCGGGGAGACAAGTCCCGCCGGCTTGTATTTGAAAGCCAACGGCGTGCAGAAAAAAGATTTCAATTCCTACGGTTCGCGACGTGGTAATCATGAAGTGATGATGCGCGGTACATTCGCTAACGTGCGTATAAAAAATGAAATGTGCCCCGGTGTAGAAGGGGGGGTCACACAGTTTCAGCCGCAGGGTGAACAGATGGCGATTTATGACGCCGCTATGAAATACCAGCAGGACAATGTCCCCCTGGTGATCTTTGCCGGTAAGGAGTACGGCACCGGGTCCAGTCGCGATTGGGCCGCCAAGGGAACCCGTTTGCTGGGCGTGAAAGCCGTAGTGGCCGAAAGCTTTGAGCGCATTCACCGTTCCAATCTGGTCGGTATGGGGGTTCTGCCACTGCAATTTCCGCCAGGCGAAAGCCGCAATACCCTGCAACTGAACGGAACCGAAATAGTGTCGCTTACCGGATTAAAAGGTTTGGGTATGGGCACTAAAGTGACGTTGCATGTGGTGCGTGAAGACGGTAGTGAGGCATCACTGGAGCTGATTTGCCGTATTGATACAGAAGATGAACTGCACTATTACCAGCAAGGCGGGATTTTGCAATACGTATTGGAGCAGCTGGCAGAACGAAGTTAAATGAGCACAGTGAATAGCACGCAGGGATAGTTATGGAAACCCGCACAGAACGCGATGCACTGGGCAAGGTGGAAGTGCCGGCAACGGCACTTTGGGGTGCCCAGACGCAACGATCACTACAGAATTTCCCCATCGGCGATCAACATTTTCCGGCGCAGTTTATTTTTCAGTATGCGCTATTAAAAAAAGCAGCGGCGTTGGCCAATACGGAATTGGGTAAGCTGGACGCAGAGTTAGCCGGTTACATTGTGGACGCATGTGATGAAGTAATGGCAGGCCAGCATCGGGATCAGTTTCCATTGTCTGTTTGGCAAACCGGAAGCGGCACGCAGACAAATATGAACCTGAACGAAGTGATCTCTAACCGGGCTAACGAGCTGGCGGGTAATAAACGCGGCACTCAGCAGCCAATACACCCCAACGACCATGTCAATATGTCGCAATCCTCCAACGACTCCTTCCCCACGGTGATGCACATGACAGTGGTGCATCAGTGGTATCACCAGTTGTCACCGGTATTGACTGATCTGTTGCAAAGCCTGGAGAACAAACAAAACCAATTCAAAGATCTGATCAAAAGTGGCCGCACCCATTTAATGGACGCGACTCCGATAACACTGGGTCAGGAGTTCAGCGGTTACCGCGGGCAGGTTCAGCTGGCAATGCAGGAACTGGAAAAAGCCGTTCCCGGACTGATGGCGCTGGCCATCGGTGGCAGTGCGGTGGGCACGGGATTAAACACACACCCGCGGTGGCCGGATACGGTGGTGGCAAGGATTAATAGTTTGACCGGGCTGTCGTTTGTGCCCGCTGAAAATAAGTTTATGGCGCTGGCAGGGCATGAGGCGTTACTGAGTTTTCACGGAGCGGTGCGTGTGCTTGCCAGTGCTTTATTTAAGATAGGGAATGACTTGCGCTGGATGGGCAGCGGGCCTCGTTGTGGTTTAGGTGAGCTTAAAATTCCCGCGAATGAGCCGGGCAGCTCGATTATGCCAGGCAAAGTAAACCCGACTCAAATTGAGGCTTTAACTATGGTGGCGTTGCGCGTGTTGGGAAACGATCAAACGATTGCCATGGCGAATACCCAAGGTCAATTTGAACTCAATGTGTTCAAACCACTGATTATTTATACCGTTATGGAATCGGTTACTCTGCTGTCCGATGCCATTGCCAGTTTTACCCGCCGTTGCCTGGACGGGATCGAAGCGGAACCGGCGCGCCTGCAGCACTTCGTCAGCAGCACTCTAATGTTGGTTACGGCGCTCGTGCCCCACATCGGTTATGACAAAGCATCAGAGGCGGCGAAGAAAGCCTACGCAGACCAAACCACATTAAAGCAAGCGGTAGTCGCATTGGGTTATCTGGACGATTCGGAGTTTGAACGGTTAGTGGTGCCGGAATCGATGCTGGGTCCCTGAGCCTGACTACGGCTTACGCCAGCTTGCATAATTTACTAACCAATCTCCATCCTGTAAACGCCACTGGGTTTCCACTTGATAGATCGCGCCTTCCCGGGGTATCAAGCCCTGGCTGCCGGTTAGCAGCACGTTGAAGCTCGCATCGGTGGTAAAGTCGTCCCGTGATTCAATGGTCAAATTGGTGAGGACCACGTGAATGGTTTGTTTACGCAGCATTTGAGCCAGCATGATGCGCTTTACCCAATGCCTATCCTGCCCCGAAGGGGTACTGAAACCTTCGTCAAAATGCTCCAGTACCAAATCGGGTTTACCGGTTTCAATGCCTTCGGTGATAGCGTCGATATGTTGGCTTATAAGTTCTTCCAGCGGTGTTTCTTCGCAGCCGGAGAACATCGTACCCAATAGCAGCAGTAGCAGCAGAACCAACGTTTGTTTCATTCGGAAAATGGACTTGATTGTTCTGCTCCTCGTGCGTTGGTAACCCCGGCTTAAATTGATAGCGTTATGGAGCATGCTATCAAGCATTGCCAAGAGTGTAGCGATCAAAGTGAACCTCCGCTAGCCGGACGCTAGCTGGCAGTATGAAATTGGGCAAATTCATTACCTGCCAAAAATGCCACCGTTCTTTTTACAACGTCGGTAATGTCCGGCATCACCAGCCCCATTTCAGCGGCCACCTTTTGGCTGGCCTGGGTATCGAAACGATAAGGCTGCAAAAAATCCAGAGTTTCTGCGGACATGCCGGAGATACGGGACAAGCCCAGGTTCAGCAGTAACTTGACCCATTTCTTCGGCACATGGTGGGTTGCCGGCTTCATATCCAGATGCTCAGCGATCAGTTTCAACAGCGCTGCAAAATTCGGTGTGCGCTCATCCAGGACCAGATAATCCTGTCCTATGGTGTGAGGTACATGAATAATGCCGGTAATAAATTGCACCAGATAGTCCAGCGGAATCAGTGGAATCCAGTCCTCTGCTGTGCCTGGTATCAGCGGCATGAATTTATTCTTCACCCCATATACCAGTTGCGGAAAACCCTGCGGCTGCAAAATCTCACCGGTTTGCGAATGACCCGCCACAGTACACAGCTCTATATTCGTGAGAGGAAGCTTATGGCGTGCTGCCCGGCGCGACATTTCGAAGCTGGCCACCACTTTCGCAGCTTCATAAGCGCTGAAGCGTCGATAGAGCCGGTCTTGTTGGGCAGCAGTCAGTCCATCTGCGTAATCATAGGTGTTGGCATTCAACTGCAACGTTTCCCAGATCTTGGGTGCTTTCAGCATATAGCCGGTCAAATGTATTAATTGCTTCAGGTCCGGCATCTTCACTAGTTGCTGTGCTAGTTCAATGGTGCCCTGTACTGTGGTCAGGTGGGCTTGTTGCCGGCTCAGGCCCCACTCAAAAGACGATCCCATGTGATATACGATCTGACATTGTGCCAGGTGCTGTAGGCCCTCCTGATTGATGCCCAGTGCCGGACTATTTAAGTTTCCTTCGACTAATTGCACTCGCTCGGGCGTGCCACCATGGCGTTTTATCCAATCAAGGTATGTCGCTTTCCTGGCGGCACTATTGCGCGCCAGAACGTACACCTGATGCCCCTGCTGAGTCAGCGTTGCTGTGGTCCAGGAGCCGATGAGCCCGGTGCCCCCGGTGATGAAAATTGTCGATGTTGCCATGGCCTGCATTTCCTATCCAGAAGTGATTGGTGGGTCATTCGTGATACATGAGAAAGGTAGGTTACGTGGGTGGTATCCATCTGTATAATATTTGATAGTGATGGTATCGATAGGAAATGCTGATGGATCTGAAGTCGTTGAGTTATTTTGTTGCAGCCTACGAAGAAGCCAACATTACTCTCGCAGCAAGGCGTTGCCACGTTTCCCAGCCTTCCATTTCCGCGGCGGTATCCGCCCTGGAGGAAAATCTGGGTATTACCGTGTTTTTGCGCCACAAACGGGGTGTCACGGCCACCACCGAGGGCGATCGGCTCTATCAGGCCGCCCGGCGCTTGTTGAGCGATGCTGCTTCCTTGCGCGCGATGTTTTCACCGGTTGACCAGGCAACCACGTTTACCCTGGGTTTAATGACCGCCATCAATGTGAATCGGGTGATGGCACTGCTGGAGCCGCTGCTGCAGCGGCAAACGCCTCTGGATCTTCGGTTGGCAGCCGCAGATGCGGAGTGTGATGCGCGCATAGTCTGTGATACGGATGTAAGCGCCGACGAGCGTTGCATTGAGCTATGGAAAGAGCCGTTTGTGGTGGCTCTGCCGGAAGGGCATGCACTGGCGATTAAGCCGGATCTGGTGATGATGGACCTGGTGGGGACCCCCCTGATTGCACGGGAATATTGTTCCAATAATTTTCTCGAAGCCGCCCGATTGGCAGGAATGGAGTTCAATGTGGTGGCGACTGCCCAGTCCGAAGAGTGGGCTATTGCTCTGGTGAACGCAGGAGTGGGCGTGGCGATTTTACCGGAGAGTTATATTAAGCCGGAGCATAAAATTATCGCCCGGTCGTTTTCAAATATGACGGTGTACCGTCGAGTGGTGTTAGCCTATCCCGCAAAAACCACACCGCCAGTGGTACTCAAAAGCTGGATGTCTGAGTTGCAGAAACGTTAAGCAAGAAGGCTTTCACTGCGGAGGTCAGCGCGGGGCCGGCGAAGGGGGCCAACGCGTGTCCTACACGCGGCAGCACAAGCAACGGCAGGGTAAGTTGTTGCGCAAGGGTTTTCATGGCGGATAACCTTTGATCCAGCTCTCCGCAGAAAAGCATAACCGGAATCGAGTTCAGTGAAGGGATGACATTGGACATATCTTCTCGATCCTGCGCTGCAGCGGTGAGTGCCTGCAAGTCATTCTGCACGATCATCGCTTTTGCCGGCGTTGATAGCGGTTCTCCGATAAAACTTTCAAACGCTTTTATAAAGGTGTCCGGCTGGTCTTTCTGCACTTGTCTGAACGCGGCCATGGAGTCGTGGAAAGGGTGGGAACCACCAACACAGAGCGAAGCAATCATTTGTGGAACCTGCGTCATCATGCCAAAGCCCAGCCAGCCTCCCATGGAATAGCCGACCAGGTGTACCCGGGGAATGTGCAGGTGTTCCAGCATTTCGACGATATCATGCAGGCGTTGCTGCAGCCCATACTGCTGCGGCGAGCGGGGTTTGCTGCTCTGCCCATGGCCCCGCAAATCAATCGCGATGACCGTGTGATCGACTTGCAGTGCTTCAATCATCCCCGCCATTCGCCATTGTTCGATGCTACCGGAAAATCCGTGCAGCAGCAGGACGGGTACTTTGTCGTGGCCAGGTAGGTTTGCTGCACGCTCACCAAATACTTGATAGTGTAGCTTTAACGATTGGCGCTCCAGAAAAGGCATGTGTTGGTCCGATGCGGCTGTCACAGTGTGGTGATGATTGTACACTTGCCTTCAACAATCAATCTCCTCCGAACGCAGGGTAGGAGTAGATTGCATGCCATAGCAAGTTCGGCACCGATTTTTCCTGCAACACGATGTAGCGTCAAGCCTGGTCATTTTAATCAGGATTTAACCCGCTACCAATGGCACTGGGTGTGAGCAGTGGAAGTCAATATACGCAATGGAACTGAACCTCTTTTTACCAATAATTTTGTAGAAACCGACTTAGTTTTGAAAAAATTGCAATCAACGGTGTCTCCGATTCCGGGCGTCACCACCAAAATAATAATCGGCCTGAACGCACCTCTAATTAATTTTTTGC
>Ga0207904_1000034_pt1 | contig 145661 bp, 111 predicted proteins | sample MalvirmetaMSP118_FD_184232 | JGI IMG/M metagenome (GOLD analysis project Ga0207904, IMG submission 184232) | Marine viral communities from the Deep Pacific Ocean - MSP-118 (SPAdes) | ecosystem: Environmental > Aquatic > Marine > Oceanic | place: Pacific Ocean | collected 2011-05-30 | reverse complement strand
TGATTTTTGATAACTCTCACCATAAGGGTGTTCCCCGGTCAACAGCTCATACAACAGCAACGCCAGCGAGAACTGATCGCTTTTTTCCGAGCGCGGGCGTTGCAATTGATATTCAGGAGCGGAGTAGTCCAACGTTCCCAACGCGGTTTCCCGATTGAATGTTGTGGCAATTTCATCCACTCCCGCCACAAACACGGAACCGAAATCGATGATGACCGGATCGTCTCCACACAGAATAATATTGTCCGGTTTGATATCCTGATGCAGGGTTTCGCGTCGGTGAAATGCCCGCAAACCCTGAATCAATTTTTCAGCAATGCCGGTTACCCGCGACACATCCAGCGGCGCCTGATCCGCAATGACTTTACCCAGTGTCGGTCCGTCTTGCCACTCGGTAAGATAATATAGAAAATTCCGGGAGCCCGTGGGCTCAACTACTTTCACCACATAAGGATTATCAATCCTGCGCCCAACCCACTCCTCCATAATAAAGCGCTCAATATAAGGCGCATCGTCAGCGTAGTTGACTGACGGGGTTTTCATTACCGCGTACTTTTCTGTTTCTTCGTGACGCACAACATACAGTTGGCTGCGTTGACTGGCGTGAAGTGCTTTTTCGACCCGCCAGCCATCCAGCTTATAACCGATCTCCAGCTCCGGTGGAAAAGGCAGGGTATTCAGCGCCTGAAACACATCTTCGTTGGTTTCCTGCCCCAACTGGTCCACCCGCACCAATTGGCAACTGATGTTGTCATCACTGCCATTGTCCAGCGCCAGTTGCAGAAAGCGATCGACGCCCGCTTCCAGATCATCACCGCATTCACGAAGTATTTTTACAAAACTGCGATGATCAATAAATTCATGTACCCCATCGGTAGTGAGGACAAACACGTCTCCGGGCTGCAGATCAACAATCTTCAGATCCACATCCAGATTAAGATCGATGCCCATTGCCCGCACCAGATATTGTTGCTTTGAGCTGATGCGCGCCACATGATCCCGCGTTAATTGTTCCAGCTCACTGCCACGCAAACAGTAGATACGGGAATCCCCTACATGGAACAAATAGGCAGATCGGGATTTGAGGATGACCGTACTGAAAGTAGTAACGTAGCCTTTTTCAGCCTGCAGATACTTTTGCCCCTGTGCATACAACCAACGATTGAGGGCGGCCAGCACCTTATGGGCAGATTGCTTAACACTCCACGAATCCGGTGTGGAATAATAATCGTTGACGAACCCGGTGATGGCTATTTCTGATGCTTCCTGCCCCGCCTCCGCTGCACTGACCCCGTCGGCGATGGCGGCGACAATCCCTTTACGGGCTAATGCAGATCCGGTGGGAATCTGTATTGCCATGCAATCTTCATTGCGTTCTTTAACACCCGCAGCTGAACGCTGGGCAACGGACACCTGCAGTGGCTGCTTCGGATTGTCCAGTGACATACACTTCACCTGCAATGTAGCAAATCAAAAAATTAAAAAGAAAAAAGCCTTAACCTGGCGTCACAACAACGTCAGGCTAAGGCTTTCAGATCCTTAACAACTGCATTAAGCGGATCAGTTCACTTCAATTAACTGCACCGTACCATCCGGAAGCACTTCCGTCATGTGCCCTTCAGGCTCTTCCAGCAGTTGCACCAGCATGAACAAGAACCCGGCGCAACCCGCAATGACCAAAAAGAACGTAGAGGTATCAACAAAGGACAACACCGTCAGGAATGTCACACCACCCACATTACCATAAGCGCCCGCCATACCCGCAATCTGTCCGGTCATACGACGCTGCACTAACGGTACCATTGCAAACACCGCACCCTCACCGGCTTGTACGAAGAAGGAGCAACACATAGTTGCAATCACGGCCAGCGGAATCCACCAGGCACCATCAATCTGACTTAATACCAGATAACCTACGGCCAACCCGGCAACCAGAATGCTCATGGTTTTCTTACGACCGAACTTATCGCTGATATAACCACCACCGGGTCGCGCCACCAGGTTCATAAATGCAAACCCGGACGCCAGCAAACCCGCTGTCACTGCACTCAGCTCAAAGGTCTCCATAAAGAATAACGGCAACATCGAAACCACTGCCAGCTCGGAACCGAAGGTGACGAAGTAAGCCCAATCCAGAATCGCAACCTGCTTGAATTTGTAGCCCTGCGCAGGCGCAACCGGCTGCGGATCCGTAAACAAATGGCTGTTCACTTTATAGATCTGAGTGACCTGAAACACAAACAATGCAACCAGACCCACCCACAAACTAATAGTCGCTGTTTCACTGAGTAATTTCAGATTGTCCGGGCCCAATTTCCAGCTCAGAACTGCCAGGGCAATATACATCGGCACATTCATGGCCAAATAAAAATAGAAATCTTTTTTGTTGGAAACTTCCAGACCACCGGACTTCTTCGGTTTGAAATAAGTAGAGCCCTTGGGTGTATTCCGTGCCCGAAAGAAATACACAAAACCGTAGATCAATGCCAGTGTACCGGTACAGGCAACAGCGTAACGCCAGCCCTCAGGCCCACCAAAAGCCAAGGCGATAGTCGGCAATGTCATTGCAGCAGCGGCCGAACCAAAGTTACCCCAGCCCCCATACACCCCTTCGGCCAAACCAACCTGCTTTGCCGGAAACCATTCCCCGACCATACGAATTCCGATAACAAAACCGGCACCGACGAAACCCAGCATAAAGCGGCTCAGCGCCAATGTTTCATAGCTGTCGGCAAATGCAAACAGGTAGCAAAGACCGGAGGACGCAATCAGCAAGCCACTGAAAACATGACGCGGGCCGAACTTATCCACCAGAATACCGATCACAATCCGCGATGGTATGGTTAACGCAACGTTCAGGATCAATAACGCTTTTACCTGCTGCTCGGACAAATCAAAGGTTTCTTTGATCGCCATTAGCAGTGGTGCGTGGCTAAACCAGACAACAAAGGTAATAAAAAACGCAAACCAGGTAAGGTGTAACGTTCTGATGCTGGGATTTTTTACATCCAGCAGGTTCAACTTCCCATCATTCATTTGAGCTCTCCTATTGGTACTCACTCAGGCACAATCATTGGCGCGACAGACAAATCCGCTTTCAGCAAAGCAACCTCCGTACCACCCCCAAAAGGAATCACACAAAAAAGAGAAAAGCCTCTCAATGGGGCAAAAACCCGCTACAAAAATCGATATAAATTCTAATATGGTGCCTTTCGCGAGCAAGAGAGCACAGTAGTGGTGCGAATAAAAAAATCACCTACAACCAAAAACGCACCACTCACGAACCCGAAAAGAAAAAATAAAATTATATTGGTGCAAATAAAACAACAAGTGCAGCACCTGATAACCCAACCCGTCCATGGCATAGGGCTTGCTAAATACTATCGGGAAAGCCTGAGTTGCAGGCTGGTTTTTATGTGAGGAGTTGCAACGTGACAACGGATTCTGCGCCACGCAAGCCTAAGCTGGTTTTTGTCGGCAATGGCATGGCGGGCACCCGCACCCTGGAAGAACTGCTGGCTCTGACCCCGGACAAGTACGATATCAGCGTCATCGGGGACGAGCATTTCGGCAACTACAATCGCATTATGCTTTCGCCGGTGCTGGCGGGTGAGAAGACGATAGAAAGCATCATAATGAATGACGACGCCTGGTATGAGCACCATAATATTACTTTCTATAAAGGCGAGCGCGCAGCGCGCATTGATCGTGGCCGTCGCCGGATCTCGACAGCATCCGGACTGGAAATCCCTTATGACCGCCTGGTGCTGGCAACGGGATCCCGCCCCGCCCGCATCCCCGTACCCGGCAACGATCTGAACAATATACTCACCTTCCGTGACATCAGCGACGTTCACGACATGCTGCGGCTGAGCAAAGAGAAGCAGCATGCAGCCGTTGTCGGCGGCGGTCTGCTGGGCCTGGAAGCGGCTAATGGGCTGCGCGCCCAGGGTATTCACGTCACAGTGGTCCACAGTAGCCCCAGCATTTTGAACCGACAACTGGATGAGACCGCTGCCAAAATGCTGCAACAAAGCCTGTCCGACAAAGGCATTGAATTTTGCCTTAATGCCCGTACCGTCGCCCTCAGCGGCGATCAACAGGGTGACGTACGAGAGCTGCATTTTAAAGATGGGCGCTCGCTACAGGCCGATATGGTGGTGATGGCGACAGGCGTCATCCCCAATCACGAGCTGGCCCTGAACAGCGGCTTGCCCTGTGAAAAAGGCATACTGGTCAACGATGTGCTGCAAACCTATGACCCGGCAATCTATTCCGTAGGGGAATGCATTCAACACCGGGGGGCCGTGTTCGGACTGGTGGCACCCACTTACGAGCAGGCCAAGGTGTGCGCCAACCACCTGGCTGAATTCGGTATTGCCCGTTACATTCAACAGGCGCAGGCAACCAAACTCAAAATAACCGGCATCAACGCGTTTTCTGCCGGCGATTTTCTGGGTGATGACGACGCTGAATTCATTACCTTGCACGATCGCGCCTTGAACCATTACAAAAAACTGGTCATCTCCAATGACCGCCTGATCGGTGCTGTGCTTTACGGCGATACCCAGGATGGCGCCTGGCTGTTTGATCTGATTCAACAAAAAGCGCATATTCACTCACTGCGCGATCAGTTAATCTTTGGAAAAGACTTTTGCACCCTAGAGACTAAACTGGCGGCATTACCGGAAGCTGCCTAGCGCTTGCTGTGAGTTTCTAAGCATTAAGGCTCTAAAATGGAGAGATCTTCCATCCTGAATAAAACGACCTGTCCTTATTGTGGTGTCGGCTGCGGTATTGAAATCGCCACCGACGAGCAGGGCAAAACCACGGTGCGCGGCGACACAGACCACCCCGCAAACTTTGGAAAATTGTGCTCAAAAGGTTCAACCCTGGCACATACCCTGGTGGAAGAAGGCCGCTTGCTGCACCCTAAAATCAATGGGCTGCGCGCAAGCTGGGATCAGGCTACGCAGTTTATTGGCCGCCAATTCCAACAGATTCTTGACCAGCACGGTCCCGGCTCCGTAGCCTTTTATGTTTCCGGGCAACTGTTAACGGAAGACTATTACGTTGCCAATAAATTAATGAAGGGGTTTCTCGGCAGCGCCAACATCGACACCAACTCACGGCTCTGTATGTCATCTGCGGTAGCCGCGCACAAGCGGGCCTTCGGAGAGGATGCTGTTCCGGGTTGCTACGAAGATCTGGAACTGGCGGATCTGATGATCCTGACCGGATCCAACACCGCCTGGTGTCACCCGATTTTATTCCAGCGCATCAAAGCGGCGAAAGAACAACGCCCAAAGATGAAAGTGGTGGTGATTGACCCCAGAAAAACCGCCAGCTGTGAAATTGCCGACCTGCATTTACCGATCAAGCCGGGCATGGACGTTAAACTGTTTAATGGCCTACTCCACTATCTGGCAGAACATCACAAACTGGACACAACCTATATCGCCGACCACAGCGACGGTATTCATGACACTCTGACTTATGCGCGCCAGGATGCAGCGGACCTGGACCAGGTCGCTACTGCTTGTGACCTGCCAGTACAGGATATTGCCACCTTTTATCATTGGTTCGCCCAACACGATCGTACAGTGACCTGCTTTTCCCAGGGTATCAACCAATCCAGCCAGGGCACGGACAAAGGCAACGCCATTATCAATTGCCACATTGCGACCGGCCGCATCGGCAAACCCGGCGCAACCCCCTTTTCCCTTACCGGTCAGCCCAATGCCATGGGCGGGCGCGAAGTGGGCGGCCTTTCTAACCAGTTGGCCGCGCACATGGAATTCAACGCCTCAGACCTGAAGCGGGTCAAACACTTCTGGAAAGCACCGAACATGGCCACCCACGCCGGACTAAAAGCAGTTGACCTGTTTGATGCCATAGAGCGAGGCGGTGTTAAGGCAATCTGGATTATGGGCACCAACCCGGTGGTCAGCCTACCCGATGCCGACCAGGTGAAACGGGCACTGCAAAAAGCGCAACTGGTCGTGGTATCGGACTGTATCGAACACACCGATACCAGCGCCTTCGCCCAGGTTCTATTGCCTGCTGCAGGGTGGGGCGAAAAAGACGGCACGGTCACCAATTCAGAGCGTCGCATCTCCCGCCAGCGGGGGGTACTGACGAGCGCGGGGGAAGCTCGCCAGGACTGGCGTATCCTCACCGATGTTGCTCGCGCCATGGGCTACTCGTCTCAATTTCCCTATCAAACCGCGGGCGACGTATTTCGCGAGCACGCAGCACTGACCGGGTTGGCCAACAACGGCAAACGCCAACTGGATATCAGCGAACTGGAAACCCTCAGCGACGCCGAATACGACTCATTGCAGCCTATCCAATGGCCGGTAATGGACGACATGGGCAGCGACAGACTGTACGGCAACGGTCGTTTCAGCACCCAGAATAAGAGAGCGCAATTGATTCCCGTCCGCAGCAAGCCCACTGCCCATTTACTCACTCAGCAATGGCCACTGGCGCTCAACACGGGCCGCGTGCGCGACCAGTGGCACACCATGACCCGAACCGCACTGGCGCCGCCTCTAACCGCACACAAAGCCGAACCCTACGTAGAACTCCACCCGGACACCGCGCGCATCTACGGCATTCAACCACACAGCTTTGTGAAAGTGAGCAGCCAATGGGGCAGCGTCACGCTGAAAGCCGACATTACCGACAGCATCCGTCCAGGCGACGTGTTCGTGCCCATGCACTGGAACGATCAATGGTCCCGCAACAGCCGCATTGGCGCGGTAGTCAACCCAGCTGTCGATGCCATTTCCGGACAACCGGAATCCAAACACACGCCCTGCCTTATCGAACCCTGGCAACCCCAATGGACCGGCTTTCTGTTTTCACGCAAGAACCGGGCGGTGCCGGAAAGCCACTATGCGGCGAAAGTGCGCGGCGAGTTTTTTTACCGCTACGAACTCGCCGGGACCCAGCCTGTGCACAACTGGCATGATGTGCTGGAGCAACTGAACCTGAGCGAAGACAATCTCCCCTTACTGTACGAAGACCCCCACAGCAAAAGTTATCGCTGCGCCTGGACCGATGAAGCCGGAATTCAAGCTTGTGTTTTTATCGGTCCGGCAGACTCTTCCACCATTCGCGACGCCGATCGTGGCTGGCTATCGTCCCTGTTTGCAAAAGCCGAACTGTCGCCATTGGAGCGCAAGGCGCTGCTGTCCGGCAAAAGCCCCGCCGGAGTAGAGGACTGTGGCCGCACGGTGTGCGCTTGTTTCGGAGTCGGCGAAAAGACCATCCGCAAAGCCATAAAGGAAAACAACTTGACCAACGCAGCAGAAGTGGGCCAACTATTAAAGGCTGGCACTAACTGCGGATCCTGCGTAGCGGAGATCAAGGGGTTCCTCTGATTTAGTTGAACCCTGAAATGCACTAGAGCAGTCCAGCCAGCAGCCGATAGCACCATTCCCTGACAATCGGGGTCAATCTGCTTAATTATTTTTCATCCTGGACCGAGCAACACAGAGCAAATTTTTGCTCCACAATAAAACACAACTGCACCACCTGCGCATCATAAGTGCGCTTTTTAAAATGCACCACTCCGTCATGGCAGCCTCATTCTGGTGCCTTGCATGGTGCACTGCGCACCCCGCTGCAGCATTTTGATTGAAAAAGCCGGTTTTTACGGGGTTTTCCGCTCTTTTTCACCCACTCCCACAAATTATTCACTGTTGGCACGTTAGCTGCTTTTACTGATTCGAGAGTTAATACCATCGGGCCAGGCCGGGAGTATCGCCCCGGTTATGAGTAACCAGTCGGTCGCTAGAGTGGAGTCAGTCGTGAGCAAGCAAAAATTAGTCGTTATCGGTAACGGCATGGTAGGCCAAAAATTTCTGGAACAGTTCACCGCAAAAGAGCAGGCGTCCGGTTTCGACATTATCACGTTCTGCGAAGAGTCACGGGTCGCCTACGACCGCGTGCAACTCTCTTCCTATTTTTCCGGGAAAACCGCAGACGATTTATCCCTGGTGGAAGAAGGCTTTTTTGAAAAAACAGGCGTTCAGATCCGAATGGGTGATAAAGCGGTTTCCATAGACCGCAACAATAAGGAAGTGACTTCCGCCAACGGCGAGATTATTTCCTATGACAAGCTCGTGCTGGCCACGGGTTCCTATCCGTTTGTTCCTCCTATTCCAGGCAAGGATCGCCCCGAATGTTTGGTTTACAGAACCATCGAAGACCTGGAAGCCATAGAAGCCGCTGCGGCCAAAAGCCGGGTGGGTGTGGTCGTCGGGGGCGGTCTACTTGGTCTTGAAGCTGCAAAGGCACTGAAAGACCTGGGATTGGAAACTCACGTTATTGAATTTGCACCGCGCCTGATGGCCGTTCAAATTGACGAAGGCGGCGGCGCTATGCTGCGCAGCATGATTGAAGAGCTGGGCGTGCGCGTGCACACCGGCAAAAATACCAAGGTCATCGAAGACGGCGAAACCTGTGCGCTGAAAATGGAGTTCGCAGACGGCAGCCACCTTGAAACCGATATGATTCTGTTCTCTGCCGGAATTCGCCCGCAGGACGAATTAGCCCGCTCCAGCGGTTTGGCCATGGGCGAGCGCGGCGGTATTACCGTCAATAACTTTTGCCAGACTTCCGACGAAGACGTGTTCGCCATCGGTGAATGCGCACTGTGGAATAACCGCATTTTCGGTCTGGTAGCGCCCGGCTATCAAATGGCGCAGGTTGCGGCAGACACCATTTGCGGAGACAACGCATCGGAGTTCACTGGTGCCGACATGAGCACCAAACTGAAGCTAATGGGAGTCGACGTTGCCAGTATCGGTGACGCCCATGGCATGACCAAGGGCGCACAAAGCTACTCCATCACCGACGAGCGCAATAAGGTATACAAAAAAATTGTCGTCAGTGAGGACGGCAAGTTTATGCTCGGCGCAGTGTTGGTCGGTGACGCCGAAGACTACGGAAATCTGCTGCAGTTAATGCTCAACGAGATGGAGTTGCCGGAATACCCTGACACCTTGATTCTGCCCTTACGTGACGGCGCCGAGAAACCCTCGATGGGCGTGGATAAACTGCCGGACACAGCACAAATTTGTTCCTGCAATAACGTCTCCAAGGGCGATATCTGTGGTGCGGTACAAAGTGGCATTACCGAACTCGGCGCCCTCAAATCCGCCACTAAAGCGGCGACCAGTTGCGGTGGCTGTGCAGCCCTGGTCGGGCAAGTTCTTAATTCCGAACTGACCAAATTGGGCATCGAAGTGAAAAAGGATTTGTGCGAACACTTCCCTTATTCACGGCAGGAACTGTATCACCTGGTGCGTGTGGACGGCATTCGCTCTTTTGAAGAGTTGATCAGCAAGCACGGGAAAGGCAAAGGCTGTGATATCTGCAAGCCGACCACCGCATCGATTCTGGCCTCCTGTTGGAATGATCACATCCTGGAAAACCAGCACGCCGGACTGCAGGACACCAATGATTACTTTATGGCGAACATGCAGAAGGACGGCACCTATTCTGTTGTACCGCGCGTACCCGGCGGTGAAATCACCCCTGACGGTCTGATTGCCATCGGCGAAATAGGCAAAAAGTACGACCTCTACACCAAAATTACCGGCGGCCAGCGCATCGACTTATTTGGTGCCCAGGTGCACGAGCTGCCACTGATCTGGAAAGAATTAATCGACGCAGGCTTTGAAAGCGGGCACGCCTACGGCAAGTCCATGCGCACTGTAAAAAGCTGCGTTGGCTCCACCTGGTGTCGTTACGGTGTGCAGGACAGTGTCGGCATGGCCATCGAAATAGAAAAGCGATATCGCGGCATCCGTTCTCCCCACAAATTCAAACTGGCTGTTTCCGGCTGCACTCGCGAGTGCGCGGAAGCACAGAGTAAAGACGTCGGTGTCATTGCCACGGAAAACGGCTGGAACCTGTATTTATGTGGTAACGGGGGCATGAAACCCCGCCATGCCGATCTGTTTGCATCGGACCTGGACGACGAAACCCTGATTAAATACATCGACCGTTTCCTGATGTTCTACATTAAAACCGCAGACCGCCTGCAGCGGACTTCGGTATGGATGGACAACCTGGAAGGCGGCCTGGATTACCTGCGTGATGTTGTGATGAATGATTCACTGGGCATCGGCGATGAGCTGGAAGCTCAGATGGCTCACCTGGTTGACACGTACCAGTGTGAATGGAAAACCACCGTGGAAAACCCTCAGAAACTAAAACGCTTCAATCACTTCGTTAATACCGATGAGAAGGACAGCAATGTGGTCTTCGTGAAAGAGCGCGGGCAGATCCGCCCCGCTACCAATGAAGAAAAGTTAATCAAAACCGTTGCTGTCTGACATCAGAGTTAAGGAGATCACCATGAACGCCAATGCCGCAATAGTGGAAAGCAATGAAAACTGGGTACCGGTCTGTGATTTTGCGGACTTACTCGCCAACGTCGGTGTGTGTGCCAAAATAGCGGACAGACAAGTGGCCATTTTTAAAGTAACAGATCAGGGCAAAGAAGACCTGTACGCCATCGACAACCATGACCCATTCAGCAATGCCAATGTGCTATCCCGGGGCATTGTGGGAGATCTGAAAGGACGCAACGTGGTTGCCTCTCCGATATACAAACAGCATTTTGATCTCAGCACCGGCGAATGCCTGGAAGAGGAAGTCTCCATTCCGGTCTACCAGGTACGTGATAACGGTGGAAAAATAGAAGTGCTGCTCGGGGGCTAGCCTCCTTCAGCATTAACAGGATCAGGATGCAGGTGATTGGCCTTACCTGCACTTGATACGTTTCAATTCTTGCCGATTGAAACGTTGCTAAACTGCAGCTCCTTGTGAGCTGGCTCCAGGCTGGCTAGCAGCATTCGTCGACTCGCGGAACGCGATTCTACGGTGGGAATATGCGATACCGAACTCCCCTTTATACCCTTGAAGGTAGTTCCCATTTGCTGTGACGCCAGCCGCTTTTGCCAAAGCCCGATCAGCTGCGGTAGCGATACTGGCGCATACCCGGTCAAATCGGACTATTGGTCTTTTTTACCGGCAGATCGATCTCCTCAAGCGCACTCAAGTCGGCGTCCTGTGCGCTGCTATTGTCCGCGATGTGGTGCACCATAAAGCTGAATTCATCACACCACTGCACGACATAATGCTCAGGCTCTGAAATCAGTTTGTAGTAATAACGATCCATCGCATCGCGGCAGGTATGGAAGCTGCCTTGCAATAAAACGTCATCCTTCCCCACAACAAACTCCCTGACCAGCTGGTAGGTGCCATTGCGTGTAGCCTGGGGGCTCTGCTTACGACGAATCCGGCAATTAAATACCCTGACTTTTTTCATATGCTTATCCTCCATAAAAAAACCGTTTTTTAGTGCAACTGGTTTTTTAGACGGTGGTGCGACGCTGGGAGTCACAGAGATAAGCCGAAGTGGTATTTTTACCGGTTTTGAGCGTAACCAAATACAGATAAAGGGCTTTTCTGGTTAAATATTTACCAACATGATCACCAAAAAGTACTCTATTTGGACAGTTTCACGCGCAGTGCGCCATGTAATGACCATGCACTTCGAAGCTAAATTCGTTAAGCCAATAGACAGAATAGCGTCTTTCCTGACGGCTCAAAAAGCGGTAATAACGGTCGATGGAAGAACGGCAGGCGTAATAGCAGCCTTCGGATAGAACATCGCTTTCCCCATCCATGAATTCCCGAACCACCTGGAATTGCTCCCACTTTTCACCCGGAGTCTTGGGCAATTTTTCCATTACGCAGGTAAAAATAGCTTCTTGCATATTAAAAGTCCCCTACTGGTAGTAGGTACTGTGAGTTTGAACCCTTTTTATTTGTTTACCTATCAATAGACGCATCCTGCCCCTATCAAGTCACATTAATAGCACAAAAAGAACAATCCAGCCGGTTATGCGCTAACGGTAATACTGCTTCAGTTTCTCCATTGCCCGCTGAAAACGCATCTTTACGGCGCTTAGTTTCATATCAACGATTTCGGCGATTTCTTTATATTCCAATTCTGCGATGACCCGGAACACCACGATAGTCCGATCCTCTTCATCCAGCTTATGCAACCAACGATCGACCCGCATGGCCATCACACCTTGCTCTACTTCGGTTTTATCGTGATCCTCTTCAACGGACTCTTCGATGCTATCGAAATCATCGTGGTATTTACGCTTGCGCAACATCGACATGGATTCATTATAGGCGATGCGGAACAACCAGGTTTTAAAACTGGATTCTCCTTTGAATTTTACCAACCCGTGAAACACCCGCAGCATGATTTCGTGAACGGCCTCCTCGGCGTCCGCCTCATTGCCCAGGTAGCGCGTGCAACTGCGCATAAGGCGGTCCTGATACCGTCTCATCAGTATTTCATAAGCCAGCGTGACATGAGGCAATTGCCGTCGGGCAATCCCCACTAACGCCTCGTCATCCCGCTCAGAAAGACGGGCACGCATCGACTTTCTGTTGATTAAAGGCTCCGTAGACAGAACTATTCCTTATCTTCGGACCAGGACTGAAACCTATAACTGCGATTCAGCAGCAATTGATTCGGCACCGACAAACATTCACCGGATTCGCTCTCCAAAACCGTGTTTACCGTGCCAACAGTGATAACAATGCCGGTAAATTCCCCAACACTGATCTCATCGCCAGGTTGCAGTTGTTCACGAACATAAACTCCGGAAATGATATTGTTAGACACGCTTCGCGTACCCAAGCCTAATGAAATAGCAACAGCCACACCCAAGCTGCCCAACACAATAGCAAACACGATATTAAGCATCTCGGTTTCAATTTCCAACTGCCCCACTGCCAGTGAAAACGTGGTAACGAAGATGATCATCTGCGCCAGACGCGCTACCGACGAAGCGTAATCCATCCCCATATTGCTTACCGCAGCATGGATGCTTTGCTTGACGATGTGGGCGATAAACAACCCCACCACAATAACGATCAAAGCGCCGAACACCTTCGGCAAATACAACACAAAATCGTCCAGAATCGTGGATATACGATCCAGCCCCAGGGTCTCGGCGGCAGTCAGCAGAATGATCAGCATCAGAAAAAAATAGATGAATTTCGACAATACGACACTGGGTGGCTTTTCCATTCCCACCTTTTTCATTGCGTCGGTAATACCGATGCTCTGAAACAAATTATCCATGCCCAGCTTTGACAGCAATTTTCCGGACCAACGGGAAATCAACTTTGCCAGAAATATCCCAACGATCAGAATTAAAAGCGTGGCCACCAGATTCGGAAGAAAAGCGGCTATCTTACTCCAGAATTCCGCTGTCGCATTTACTATATTCTGTGTCCATGTATCGATATCCAATGCAGGTGCTCCCTATTCTGAAGTAGACTGAGGTTTGTGTGGGTAATCTGAAGATCGCTGAGTGGGGGCGCCGGACGAAGGCCCGGCGGGTCGCATTTTATTAACCGGTCGCTTCACTTGTGGCCGTCCGCGGTTTTTGCCGGAGCCATGGTAAGCCTGGTGCATCGAGGCGCCAAAGCCTGCAAACAAGACCCAGATCCAGCTGGCAAAAAAGCTCATTACATCCCGCGTGTTGGTTTGCTGTTTTGCACGGGATAGCACCCGTTGCAGTGACTGCTCCGGGTCGTAACAGCTCGGCTTCCCGCGCATCACGGTTTTCAGATTTTCCAGCTCCGGTTCCTGATCTTGTTGCATACTACCCACCTGTAATTATTCCCGCTGCAGTCTAGCATAGGCTGACCGTTGCCTGAATTTTGTCTATGATTGGCTTTTAGACGTATTGACGTGTTAAAAAGTCACGACTTATCCTGGTTCCCTGTCATGGAGTGAACTGCATATTACAATGCATAACCCGATATCTGCTGGCAAAGCGCTTGGTTCCCGTCCGGATATGCGGTTTGTCGCCGGTATCCGGCCCCCGCTACGCCCTCTTCTTCTGCTAATCAGCCTCCTATTCATTGGTGTATTTGTCACACCTGCGCTGGCGGATTGTAAACAAGCGGAAGCCCTGCTGGATAAGCCCGCGCAACGTCTGCAGGTGCTCATCGAACAACGCAACCGGCTTGAGAAACTGCTTTCAGGGCGGCTAAGCGCATCGTTTGATATCAGCAAAAACGTACCCGTCGCCCTGGACCGGGAGCTGGATGTATTCCGTGCCCGCCATGAATTGGCCGTTAAGGAAAGCGATACCGACAGCAGCGAGATCCCGGCAGCTCTGGAAGACTGCCCGCCACTGGAAAAGAAATGGAACAGCTTGCAGTATCAGCTCAGCTCGGAAAAAGACCTTCTTCGCCAGCAGCAAATACAACTCTACGACTTACCCAAACCAACGCGACAGGCATTAGTACGGGTATTGGGCCAATGGCAGACGCTGTATGAATTGCAAAAGGAAGCAGACCAATGGGCTGAAAAAGATGCAGAAAGCCCCGACACGGTGGCGCTGGTTAATCAGGTCAATCAATGGATAGACCTGTGGCGAGACGCTACCCGCAATTGGCTCTCGCAACTGCATCACAATAGCCCCGCCGGATCTGACTCCAATAATATTTGGGGACTGACCCCGCAAGTACCAAACGCCGATGAAGCGGCCGATTGGGTAAACTACGTTGAGAGTCATTCCGAAGGAGAGAGTCCGGATTTATTGAGCTGGCTTGATCAAATGGAAGCAGCGGAATCGGCTCTGCTGCGCGAATCCAGTAAATGGCGGAATAAAAAAATCTGGGATCTGGGATGGGCTCATTTTTTTAAGGATCTGACCAAACCCCGCAGTTTTTGGCGACAACTGGCCAATGAAGCCAGTGAGGCCCCGACAAACCTGTTCGATGCCGTGACCCGACCCTTTATTCGTGAATACCGCCGATCGTTACGGCTGGGCAATCGCGGCGAATTGCTATCCGAATGGTTTCTACAGACGTTGGCTTTAATCGGGATTATGTCCGGCCTGATGCGGTTTGCCAGAACCGTGCCCGGCGCCATTTCACGCATACAGCAAAATTTGCTGGGGTCTTTGCAGCACAAATTATTGCTTCAGTTCAATTCGGCTTTTATGTGGTTTATAAAACCCAACGCGCCCTGGCTGGTCGTGCTGGTCGGTACCAACCTGATTGCCTATTACGTTCCCGCTGAATGGATTATTTTGAAGTGGCTGGGGCCGATCGGTACCCTGTATTCGGTTTTCCGCGCCGCTCGCGTATTACTGGAGTGGATGATTTCACGAACCTTCACCCGCTCCGGCCAATTTGTTCCCACCAGCGCAGCCGAAAATCAGGCTGCCGACGCCCATACGGTTTCCTGGGTGGTCGTGCTGTGTTTCTTGAGTTGGGTTCTGGTGAAAGGCACCGGTGGCGGCTACCTGATGTTTTTCAATATCATCTTCAACTTTGCTCTGTGCTGGGCCGGGTTGTTGTGGCTGATGCTGCGATATCGCGAAGGCGTAGCGCGCTTTTTTCTTTTTGTCACCGGTAAAGGCAAAGGTAAAAACCTGGATGCGGGTAGCGCACAAAAATGGTGGATGATACTAATCTGGCCATTATTGTTCGTATTGGCACACATCGTCGACGTTGTGCTGAATATGCACCAGAAGCTGATGGTGTTCGATACCTACCGTTCCATCAGCATTAAACTGATGCGCTGGCGTCTGGCAGCCGAAGCGAAAGATGAAGAAGGCGAGACTGAAAAGGACGAGACTTTACCGGACGAGAACTATCGTGAATGGATGCTGATGGATGAGGGCAAGCCCAGCCTGGACATCAATATCCTGAGCCATGTTTTAACGCCCATTCAGCTTTGGAACAAAGATAAAAGCGACGACAATGTGCTGCTTATCGTCGGTGATCAGGGCAGCGGCAAGTCGACGCTGCTAAACAGCTTGCAGGAAAAGTGGGAAGACACGCCTATCAGCATGCTGCGCATTCCTCCCAAGACCACGAATAATGAGTTGCTATTCAGTTTGCTGGCATCCCATTTGGGGCTCGAAAAGCTCAATTCGGTTTCCGACCTGGTAAAACATTGTGACGGCCTGGAACCCCAGGTACTTATCATTGAGAATACGCAAAACTTATTCCTATCTGAAGTAGGCTACCTGAATGCCTATCGCCTTTTTAACCAATGCCTGAATGCCAATATCCCCAATATCTATTGGGTGGTGGTGATGCATAGCCAAAGCTCGATTTATCTGAGCTGCGTCTTCAATCGTGAATTGCGCTTCACGAATGTATTTAAAATGCCACGCTGGTCACCGGCTGATATCCGCAGGCTCATCCTGTCCCGCCACCAGGGCAGCAGGCGAACATTAAAATACGACGAGCTTCTGCTGTCTGCATCGGCCGGCAGCGAATCCAGCAGCATCCGCGCAGCCGATTCCCGCGTTTTCAATATTCTCTGGGAACAAAGTGGCGGCAATCCGCAGATCGCTATTCAGCTATGGGTCGAGGCTTCCCGCTCCCGTGAAAGGGTGGTTGACATCGGGGTGCCTGCGAAACCCGGCAACACGCTGCTGAAAGAATTAAAGGACGACCTCTGCTTCATCTATGCTTCCATTATCATCCATAAATCTCTCTCCGGTGATGAGATAATGTTGGTGACACATTACGCCGAGCCAATAGTCAGGCACGCGTTAAAGCAAGGGCTGCATCTGGGCTTGCTTAGACGCGACGAAACCAAACGTTACCGGATAGACCCCATCTGGCAGGGAACCATCATCAGTTTTCTGATCAGTAAAAACATGCTTTGGAATATGTAACATGGATAATGAAGCGATTGAGGGTATCGCCGCCTTCGGCGATTTACTGAATCTGGGCAAAATCTTCATGCTGCTGGCTGCAGGCACCTTTCTCTGGCTGTCCAACGAGCTGCTGCGCCGCTCCAGCCAACGCCTGATGGACTTCATTCCCTCAAGACGCTTTATGATTTTGCAGTTGGCAACCCTGCTCACATTTATCTGGTATTTCGCGGGGGCCTATTGGATGCTGGTGGGAATTCTGCAGCCTCCAAAAGAAATGCTGCTGGCCCTGGCCGGTAGTGCGGCGGTTGCCATGGGTTTCGCTTTCAAGGATGTCGCCGCCTCCATCATTGCCGGCCTGATTTTACTCTTTGACCGCCCCTTTCAAGTGGGCGACCGGGTCAGCTTTGGTGATACCTACGGAGAAATTATCAGCATCGGTCTGCGCTCTGTGCGTCTGAACACCCTAGATGACAGCTTGGTTACCATTCCCAATAGCCGCTTTATTACCGATGTGGTGTCTTCCGGAAATGCCGGTGCACTGGACATGATGGTGGTGAGTGACTTTCACGTAGCGCTGAATGCTGACATCGAGAAAGTGCAAGCGTTGATTCACGAGGTCATCGTAACCAGCCGTTTCGTATACCTTAAAAAACCGGTAATTTTTGCCGTAGAAGAAGTGGCAATCGCCGAAAGGCTGGCCATCCGTATCCGCGCCAAAGCCTATGTGCTGGATGTTCATTATGAAAAGGCTTTCCAGGCCGATATTGTCATTAGAGCGGCCAAGTTGCTGTGCGAGCACGAGGTTCCCCGCCCCACCCACGACCCCGAGTTCAAGCAAAACCCGGATAAAATTGAACAGAAAAAATTCAGTTAGGGAGCCCACAGCACTGTGATCAGCGGCCTTTGCTGAGTACACTTCTTCGGGTATAATCCGCCCACTTTTTGACGATTCGTTGCAACAATCATCTGACTAACTGAAAAGGTTTTATCATGGGTTTTAATTCTGTTCCAGCCGGTAAAGACGTACCGAACGACATCTATGTGGCCATTGAAATCCCGGCCAACAGCTCCCCGATCAAATACGAAATCGACAAAGACACAGACTGCTTGTTTGTCGATCGTTTTATGGCGACTCCGATGTTCTACCCCGCCAACTACGGATATGTACCCAACAGCCTGGGCGAAGACGGTGATCCGCTGGACGTGCTAGTTGTAACCCCTTATCCGGTCGCTCCGGGTTCGGTCATTCGAGCGCGCCCTGTAGGGGTTCTGAATATGTCCGACGAAGCCGGTTCTGACGCGAAAATACTGGCTGTACCGCACGACAAGTTGTCCGCCCTGTACAAAGACGTAAAAGAATATTCCGATCTGCCAGAGCTACTGATCAAGCAAATTGAGCACTTCTTCGAAAACTACAAAGATCTGGAGCCCGGTAAATGGGTGAAAGTGGATGGCTGGGCTGGCGCTGATGAAGCCCGCACTGCGATCCAGAAAGCAGTGGATGCGGTGGCAAAATAAAGCCCGCTTACTGATCTGACTGTATAAGTAGGGGGCTTGGGCCCCCTACGATTGCTGCGAACGACGATTCGATACCTAACGAGTGTTGGCACGCAATCCGCCCTGCTTGATTCCCCCCACCCAAACAATCCTTATACACTTTCAATCAATAACCCCGTCGTAATTACAAAGCCGCTACGCACGGCTACAGATGCTTACAGTTAACACAATCAATCTTACCGTAGCCCCCCACGCCAACAAATATTGCCCCACAGATACAAATTCTTGCTTTACTCGTTGTACGAATTCAGTACGATGGTCATTATGTCATCAGTCAAATGACGCATTATCAATTTGGACGATGCCAGGTAGTAACAGCCCCGGCTGTAATTGAACGAGTTTGGGACTCGCTCATGCGCTACCGGAAAATGCAGTAAGCGATAAAAATGCGAATAAACAAGCTCGAACTGACTTAATAAAAATAATTTCATTTTCTGACTTTCTAAAAAATTGAGGCACAACGTGACTATAATAAAGAGACTCGTGTTCTTAGTGATGGTTATGGGGCTAGCCGCGTGCGACCAAGCCAACATAATTAATCCTGCCAACAATTCAACCTCACCCACCAAACCCGATATTTACGAAATTGTTTTCTCCAACGGGATTCCAGCCGACTTGGCGATTCAGCTCAACGTAGCCGATGTCACAACGAAATTTGATGTCACCGAAACCGGTGCTACCGCATCCGGTGACCAGTTGGCTGACAATGTCTTCCCAGGCCGCAATACTCTGCGCGTTACGGCGTACAACAAGGTGACTCAGGCCATCTTCGAATACGACACCAGCGGCCCCAAGATCCATATCCTGGATGTTGATCGCAACACCATGACGGTGAGCGGTTATGTTGCAGATTCCGGCGGAATTGAAAGCGTCAGCCTGGACGGTTCACCGGTCGCATTGGAAAGCGATAACAGTTTTTCGGTTGCCTTTATTAATAAGCCGTTCAATCTGTTCACCGCTATTGACGGTTACGGTCACGAGAGCAGTACCGAGTTCGCGCGCAAAGATCAGGAGTTCAACGGCATCGCGGCACGACTGAACCAGGGTGGTCTGGATTTTCTGGTGAGCGCGCTGGAGCAAGAACTGGCGAAAGCCGACTTCCAGGAAATCGTTGGAGGCCTGGCGCCGGTGACCCTGCTGGACGCAGGTCTGTTTGATTTAAATATGCGGGTAACCCGGCTTAATCTGGACAATATTGATATTGGTCTGAACGTTCTCGACAATGAAAAGATCGATACCGAACTGTCGACTGACAACTTCGAACTGGGTGTCTCCATCGGCGGCAGCATCTGGACTATCTTGGGGCGAATCCCCTGGGAAACCGGAGCCATTATTCAGATGGACCGTCTCGATGTAGGAACCAACCTGTTGCTCGATATTCTAAATTCCGATCTGGATATTGATCTGAGCAACACGGTAGTAGACCATTCCAGAATCAATATCGACCTGGACAGCACCCCCGGCATTCTGAATTTTATTGACCGCATCACCAGCTCCATCATTTCAGCAATCGCACCGATTTTTGAACGCATCTTTATTGATTTACTGGAACAGATCATTATTCCGATTGTTTCTGACTTCGTTAAGGATATCCCGATCAAGCTGCAGTTGATTACCCTGGATGACGGCGAAGAATTGAATATCAAAGCACTGCCCACCTTCCTGGATAGTTTCGGAAACGGCATCAGTGTGGATCTCGGCACTCGTATCTGGGCTCCAAACCCACCCGCTAATATACCGGGCGCACTGGGTTCTTTGCACCGTGGCGGCGATACTCCCAGCCTGGGTGCTAAAACGCCTGCAGGTACCCCGTTTGACTTCGGTGCCTCTATTTCAGACAACGTTATAAACCAGGCCTTATTTGCCGCTCACGAAGCCGGCGTGACCACCATGAATATCAATCCGGGTACCTACGCGAACGCGACACCGAAGGGTATTGCAGTGTATGACGCCGATGACAGCGAAATTAAAGACGCGGATAAAATTGGTATGCGGCTTGATCCGGCTTCACCACCGTATGTGAAGTTCATGCCGGGTGACGGTGCCGCAGGTGTGTTTGGCTGGGATGATGTCACCCTGACGTTTGATCTGTACAAAGCACAGTGGGGAGAATACCGCACGTTATTTGGCGTTACCTTTAACCTGGAAGTCGCCTTCGATGTGAACAGCACTGACGATGGCTTCCTGAGCATTGGTATCGAACAACTGCCGGTGATCAAAATCACCCGCACTGACAGCAGCGGCATGATTCTGATTCCACCGGGGTTCATCAACTCCACCCTGGACTACTTTATGCCTGCAGTTATGCCGCGCCTGGCTCAGGAATTGAAAGTCGTTCCGCTGCCGCGCATCTATAATCATACGTTGCATATGCAAGAGTTCTGGGTTGCCGGTTCTGCCAACAACAGCCTTTCTCTGGCGGGTGACTTGATTCCGATCAGCATGACTGAAGCGGCGGCTGAACCGGAGACCACCATCGAAAATGTGGCCACTGCCAATGTGACAGCAACGGTTGAAAAAATCGATGCTTCCGGTGTTATCACTAACGAAAATGTGGAGATCGCCAACGGCGAGGTCACCATCGATGTTAATGGCCTCAACCCGAGCCCGGCAGCCGGTTTGCTGGAAGTCCGCTATCGTGTGGACGGCGGCGGCTGGACCAATTGGAAACGTCGACGCGAAATCCACTTAAGTCGCTTGCTCGCAGGGGATCACCAAGTGGAAGTGTGTTCACGAACCGCACTGCTAAAACGCGAAGTGTCCTGCCCCGTCGTGGAATTCACCACCACGGTGCAATAAACCGGAAATACGACGTACTATCTGTATAAAAAAACCGGCCCTTGTGGCCGGTTTTTTTATACTTGGCTTGATCTGCCCGCGAACAAGTCAGGCTAGAACAAAATCAATTTCACCCACCTGCACGCCTTCTTCCTCACTTATTTCCAATAACAACGTACTGTCATAAATGAAGTCACGGCTATTGCCGCTCTCCCACGGGAAATACAACTGGGTGGTGAGAACTCTTCCATTGGGTTTCTGAACTTTTACATGAATGTGCCTGGTACGGCCCGGGTACAATCCCGGCACAATGGTTTCAAGATAAAACACGCCCTCTGCATTGGTATATTGATGACCGCGAAAACGATAACCCTCGTTATCGTATTCGCCGTCGCCATCGGCCTGCCAAAAATCCAATAATGCATTAGCAACCGGATCACAGCCTGCCATGACTTTTCCTCTCACAACCAGCAGCGTTCCCTCGTACCCCGCTTCTCTGATATTCGTTTTCTGCGGTGAGCCCGGCGTAAAGTAAGGTCCTTCAGTCTGGTTAACCGTGAGTGTTCCGCAAGTCGGTTCCGGTGTAGTGGGACCGTCCGGATTCAGATTAAATGCAAGCGCCGGCATGGTGGCCGCAGCGGCCGTAGAGACCACGCTTGCTTTTAATACATGTCTTCTTGTGAGCAATGAATTTTTTTCGTTTCCGTTCATGGTGGCAATTCCTTTGTTTGGTTTTTCGTGCCATTAAAGGCTAAGGAATCTGACCTGACGCGTCTATTATCAGACGCTTTAGTTGTGAGGAAGTAGGCAATGTTTGTTTCTATTTTTTGGAAAAAAACACATCCATTTTGCGCACCGTCACGATTTTATTTTTTCACTTTTTGAACGTTAAAAGCCCGGCGATACCAGAAAAAAGTATCGCCAGGCTTTATATTGGGATGTGAATTTTGACGCAAAAATCAATTCATATTTTATTGCCCTGCCGCTTGCGATGCGGCCACATCGTCCCAAAAATCACAGGTTGCTGTAGCCAATCCAGAGGCGGCTTCAGACGCCTCTTTCAGCACCATGTGTTGGTCAGACCCAGCATCGAAACCCGGCCATTCAGGCTGGCTATCGAGATTCGGATTACCGCCTGCCGCAAATGTACTCCAGTAACTTTGTATTGCTTCACGAGTGGGCTCGTTCAATTCCGGAGCCAGAGTGGCACTGGGGTTTCCGAACACGTAAGGTAATTCCATTGCGTGATACGCAGCACCCTGCTCAAAACTATATAACCAAACTTCGCTCCCCATGGCAGTAGTGGCTCGGGCAAGCGTGCGGGCAGGACAACGAAACAGTTGGTCTGTCAGCACTTCAATCAGTTTGAGATTCGCGACGGCGTCTGCCGCCGGCGCGTACACTTGTTTAACTGAGGGTGCCAGCTGCGCTGGGTAAGTGGCATCAATCACTGCGTTAAACTCATCAACAGTCGCCACGGTTTCACCGGAACCAATCAGTTGAAACAAACCCCACTCGCGCACATTGGTACCCACTATAATGGGGCCCTGGTTATATTGACCACTTTCGATCAGATTGATCGGCGCATCGGGAAGCATATTACTTCCGCTAATGACCGTGGGCGACCAACCGGCACCGAAGATACCGGCATCGGCACCCCAAGCCACCAGATCAGCAGCTGGCACGGCACGCAGGCAGGCCAGCTGATCCGCTTCACCTTCACAAAAAGCATTGGCCAAATCGGTTCCGACTGCGGTGGCTTGTTGTTTGGTATTCACCGGCAGCCCGCCGACACAAACCGCACTTTCCATAATGAATTTGTCAGCCAGGTTCTGACTGCCTGGTGACACCATATGCACACAGGTACTCATGGAACCAGCAGACTCACCAAACAGCGTTACATTGTCTTTGTCACCACCAAAAGAGCCGATGTTCTGTTGCACCCATTCCAGCGCCAGGCGCTGATCCTCTAACGCTGCATTGCCGGCGTCAGCGGCGGGCAAGGTAGCGTCCAGCTCGGGTAACGACAAAAATCCCAATGCGCCTAGCCGATAATTAAGGGTTACCACCACCGCACCATACTGCTCAGCCAGGCGCCAGCCGTCATACTGATTACTGCCACCGGAAATAAACGCGCCGCCGTGAATAAACACCATTACCGGCAGAGTACTGGTGTTAACCCCATCGGGACTGTAGACATTCAGGGTCAGGCAATCTTCAGAAACGTCACCGGACGCCGACAACGCGCCCACGTTCTGCATGCAGGAAGCACCAAATTCCATCGCTTGATAAGGCTCGCTCCACGGTTCAACCGGCTGTGGCGGCGCAAAACGCAATTCGCCCAGCGGCGGCTTTGCATAGGGAATTCCCAAAAACTCGCGGGCTGACCCCGCCGCGCCGTCTTTATAGAAGCCTTTCACTAATCCGCTTTGGGTACTCACGGTTAAAAAGTCATCAGCCCCATTGCCGCCGCCACCACAACCAACCATGTAAAAGGCTCCGGCAGTCACCGACACAACACCGATTAACCGCTTAAGTAGCGGCTTTTTATTATTCATTCCCATCTGGTACACCTTTTTATTGTTTATACAACCTAATCCCTGACCTGGGATGTTATCGCTTCGGTCCCGGGAGTCGCCTCACCAATTTCTGGTATGGCCGCTTCGGCCAGTTAATTGTCCATACTTCAAGCAGCCCTATTTTTCTTCCCTGGTATTGAACGGGATGGCGCCAGGCCAATCTAATAACCGTTCCTGTGACGTATTGGGATGGAAGATAGTCGCGCTATCCGGTGTACAGAAACGCCGTCATTATTTAAGATGGCCTGCACGGCATTTCAAACAAATTACCGCCAGAACACCTACCGTAGTTCAAAGCCTAGACCATCAATTGAGACGTTTTGGAGTTTTGATGCAAAAGTTTACGCTTAACCAATTAAGTCCAGTTATGAGCGAACGCCTGTAATGGCCACCCACCGATTCGGAGCAAAGGCCAAAAGCCGCTAACCTGCCTTGGGATATACGGAAATTTTCACTTCTAGCATTGCGAACATCCACAAAAGGTTCCGCCCTTCCACTCTTTGTGTCGTCATTGTTGCGCTTTTGTATCATCTGCCCTGCCAAGCCCAGATTAAGCTAAAGATCAACGGAGTTGACGATACTTTGAAAGAGAACATCCGGCTGCACCTCTCCGGGTGGGAAAAAATTCCCCCGGGCAGCCCCGCCGCTGCCGCCAAATCCATCCGTGCTGCTGTCAACAAAAGCATGCAGCCACTGGGATACTACCAAGCCAACATAGACCCTGTTATAGACGGCAATCAACTGACCCTTAATATCGATCCCGGACCGCCTATGTTATGGGAGCAGAGCGATATCGTAATACCGCCACTGCCCGCCGACGTACAGGAACGCATCCAACCCTGGCGCACCTCAGATCTACTCAAAACAGGCTCTGTCCTGAACCATCAAAACTACGACGAGTTCAAAAAAGGCGTGGTCACCGCTGTTCGCCAAGTGGGCTATCTGGACGCGAAATGGGAGCAAAGCCGACTGTTAATCGATGTTGCCAGACAGCGAGCCCGGGCCGTGCTGCATCTGGCCAGCGGGGAACGGTACAAGATAAAAAGCATCACCTTCAATGGCAGCGACCTGTCTGAAAAGACCACCAATACGCTCATCGATACCCAGCCCGGCGCCTGGTACGATGCCGACGATATTGGCCTGGTTTACGACAATTTGCTGGGCAGCGGTTATTTTAAATACGCCAATATCGATGTGGAACAGGAAGCGCCGGACCAGGCGACACTGGACATCGAACTGACTGATCACCCTTCGGATCAGTTTACCACCGGCATCGGCTACGGCACCGACACCGGTGCTCGCGGAAAACTCGGCTGGACCCGCACCATGGTCGATCCTCGCGGCGACAGCATTTTCAGTAATCTGCAGGTTTCAGAAATCGGTGAAGAATTGAGTACTCAATACCGCATACCCTGGCCCCACCCGCTGGAACGTTACCTTTCCTGGGACACCGGCTGGCGCCGGGAAATAACCACGGACCGGGAATCATCCTTGTTCAGCACCGGATTATCGTTTAATCGATCTTCACGCAAGCGCTGGCAATATAAATTCGGGCTGAATTTAGAGCATGAAAAATACCGCCAGGGGAATAGCGACGATCAAATTGTCACCTACATTTTGCCCAACTATCAATATTTGCAACGCCACGTTCTGGGGGAGAAATCTGGCCACCGCAGCTTAATCAAGGTGTGGTTTAATACCGCGTTGGGCATCAGCATACTCGACGATCAATCGCGTTTTTTCAGCGTTGAATCCGGTGTCAGTTACGACGTTGAATTATCCTACCGCCATGGTTTCGCCACTCGCGTCGACCTCGGTGGCATAGCCACCGACGATTTCTATACCGTGCCGCTATCGAAGCGATTCTACACCGGTGGTGATCAGACCGTACGCGGCTACAAATACAATGCCATCTCCAGCGAAGATCCGGACGGAGAGTTGTTGGGCGGACAGTTTCTTAACGTATTCAGCATGGAATATCGCTACCGCTATTTGCCGGAATGGATGGCGGCAGTTTTTGTAGATACCGGGCGCGCTTATATCTCGGGAGACGAGCCTTTTTACAAGAGCGCAGGCATCGGTTTACGCTGGCAACTTCCGGTGGGCATGATTGCATTTGATCTGGCGCAGCCAATTGGCGACCCGGATGAAAACAAAGTCCGACTACACGTCTATATGAGTGCAACATTGTGAGCAAGCGGCCTCCCTTGACCCTGCTTATCATGAGCCTGGTACTGGTGCTATTTGTGGCACTGGGTGTGGGATTTATGGTTGCAGCCAACTCATCCAAGTTCAACCGCTGGGCGCTGGAAAAAGTATCTCAATCCGTGCCGGAACTCCAGATCAGCGGGATTGATGGGTCGCTCGCAGACACCCTGTCGTTCGATTTCAGATTTCAAACCGACGGAATGTTGATATCCATGGACGCAGCCCAGCTGAAAATCAAACCGGCCTGCTTCTGGAATCTTACGCTGTGTATAAAAAACTTACATGCACGCCAACTGGACGTCTTCCTGCAATCCAGCGACACACCCTCTGCCGATCCGATTGAGTTACCGGAACTTTCCACACCGCTATTATTGACCTTGGAAGCCCTGACATTAGACCGTTTTCGTCTGGCCATGGATGACACCGTGATTATTGATGAATCAGCGGTATCCCTGTCCGCGAGCTGGATTGACCATCATCTAACTGTCCGCGATTTTACGGCAACAGATGAATTCTGCCATTGGTCCATTGATGCGGGCATCCGGTTCACCCGCCAATACCCCATAAAAGGCTCGCTGCAATGTGATACCACTCTATTTCCATTCAGCTCGCTGTTTAGCAACGTGGAAGGCGACCTCAATTCCCTGTCGTTGGACCTTACCAGTCAGGGAGCACTTTCCGGTCGCCTGGCTGCCACTATTGCGCCGATACAACCGTCATTGCCACTGCAATTCCAATTTACCCTCTCCCAACCTTTTCTGCTAAAAACCGTGCAAGGTATGGAAACCGATTCGACACAAATCCCGAGCCTGAAGATGAAAGGCGAAGGCAATCTGGACCGCATCGAACTGCAGGCCAGCACTCAGGTGATCAGCGAATGGGTTAACGACCCTGTGGACGTGGAGCTTGCCGCATCCACATCGATGCAAAGCATGAACGTAACATCGTTGCTGCTGACCACGGGCAGCAGCTCCATTGCCAGCGAAGGTGCTTTGGATTTTGCGGACCACATCCAATGGCGGGGCAGTAGCCAAATTAACAACCTGGATTTCGCCGCCTTTCAGCAAGCCGTTACAGGGCACATCAGCGGTACCGTGCAGCACGATGTGCTGGTCGATGGCGACGCATTACGTATCGGAGCAAACCTGGTTGGCGTGCGCGGCGTACTTAATCAGCAACCATGGCAAGCGCAAGGCAAACTAGAATGGAAAAACAATCAACTCAGCCTGCAACAACTCGATATCAAACAAACCGACAACACGCTATTGGTAAACGGGCACTGGAGTCCGGAACATAGCAGTGACATCAATGCCCGCTTTGATCTCAATAATTTAAGCTATTTACTACCGGATCTGACAGGGCAAATTGATGGCAATTTGACAATGAAGGGCACCCTGCAAGCGCCTGACGTCAACGGCACATTGAATGGCAACGGGCTGGTATACGATCAGGCAAAGATCGGATTATTCCGTTCTACGATCAAATGGAAAACACACAGCCAAGCGGACAACCGGTTTATGGTTGACGTCTCCAATCTGGGTTATGGCGAAGCGCTCTCCGCCAATCTGCAACTGGACTGGAGTGGTCGTCTTAAACAACACCGGCTACGGCTCAGTGCCCAGGACCGCGACCACAACGAACTGGAGCTGACCTGTGATGGCGGCTTTTCATCAGTAAATGAACAACTACAACTGGAAAACTGGCAAGGGCGCTGCCAACGGCTGGATCTGATCGCCGGCAGTTATTTGCCCGATTTCAAGTGGTCGTTGTCTGACGCATTCAACGTCAAAGTGGCACAGGCAAAAAATATACAAGTTGACCCTTTCTGCCTGTATCAGATCAACCAAACGCAACGAAGCCAGCTGTGCACTACCACACCAATTATCTGGAAAGACAACCAATTAGCCGACATGCAATTGCAAGGTCGCCAGCTCCCATTAGCCTGGGCCCAGCCCTGGTTACCTGACAATGCCAACCTGAACGGAACAGCAGAACTCAAAGTGATTGCCCGCGCCATCGTCGACCAACTCAAAGTGGAAGCCACACTCGATTCTGCAAACAGCCGCCTTCGGCTGCGACAAGAAAACAAAGCCGACCTGAATATTGATTTTAGTTCGCTGCGACTGGATGCCCTTTATGGCGATAACACATTGGGGCTGAATTGGAGACTGGAATCCGACATTACCGGCAGCACCCGTGGCCAATTTGATTTGAACGACGAGCGCATCGATGGCCGGATTAATTTCAGCGGCTTTCAAATTAGCCCTTTCACCCGCCTGGTATTGAGCAATGATTCGGATCAGATTCAGGCCGAGGTAAATGGCGATATAAATATCGCAGGCACGATACAGGCACCGGCGATTTCCGGCTCTATTACCGCGAAAAATGGCCTCGTTGAATCGTTAACACTACCGCTTCCGATCAAAAATATCGAACTGACAGCGAACTTCAACCAAAATAAAGCCCGCCTGAAAGGCAGCTTTAATGTTGCTGACAAAAGCGGCCAGATCCATGGTGATATGAGCTGGGAAAATGAGACCTGGCACAGCAAAATGAATATCTCAGCGGAAACCCTGGCATTCAAGCCACAGGAAGACGTCACCATCAATCTGACCCCCGACATCACCTTTGAAATGGAGCCGGGCCAACTCACGCTGAGTGGAGACATTCACGTTCCAAAGGCACGCATATATCTGCGTACCTTGCCGGAGCAAGCCGTCAGCGCTTCATCAGACGCCGAATTGGTGGGCGAAGGAATCGACACGAATCCGCGACTGAACGTATCCACTCAGTTCAAAATTTCATTGGGAGATGATGTCGTCTTCGAAGGCTTTGGTTTAAAAACCATGCTCACCGGGAAAATGGAAGTACGCCAGAAAAATAATGGCCTGATGCGGGCCAGCGGTGGCATACGCCTGGAAAAAGGTGAATACCAAGCGTACGGCCAACAGCTTACCATTAGCGATGGCGACTTGATTTTTATAGACGACATTGCAAACCCGCAATTACGATTGTCTGCGGTCAGGGATAAGATTGAAGACAACGTGGTGGTCGGCATTCGGGTCACAGGCCGGGCACAGAACCCGGAAATCACGGTGTACTCCATCCCGGATATGCCACAGCAAGAGAAATTACACTACCTGGTCACCGGCCGCGCGCCCAACGCGGATACCGACGGCAGTTCCAGTGTGGCAGCCGAAGCCGCACTGTCGCTGGCGCTGCAAAAAAATTCCGGTTTCACCAAAAAAGCAGGGGAAGCGGTTGGCATTGAAAACCTGCAGTTGACCGCCGGCTCAACAGAGAATCGCAGCGAAGTTGGATTAAGCGGTTACATTACTCCGGATCTGATGGTGCGCTACGGTGTCGGCATGTTTGAAGCGGTGAACACCATCAGTCTGAGCTATCGTATTCGGCGCAATCTGTATTTCGAAGTCATCAGCGGTAAAAGCAACGCGTTCGACCTGCTCTGGTCTTTTGACCGGGAGTAACGGCATCAAAAAACCGATGGGGCTGAATCCTGCCCAATGCCTGCAAATTGTCGAGGCCTTCCAGCGGGGAAAGCACTGCGCCTACCCCATGGGTCATGGAGCAGATCCTCTCAAATCAATAACTGCCCCGCTGCGCGATGGCATTTCATAGCAGAAAGACTATCCTGTATGTAAAACAACTATAAAATTACTGATTCAGAACTCGAGGAATTCCGGTGGAGGGTAGAGCTCGCAAATTCTTGCACAGGGTGTTCCCCCTATTGCCTTTGCTACCACTATCATCAGGTGTATTTGCTGATAATGTGGACAGCCTGCTGGCGCTCTCTTTGCAGGAACTGGGCGAAATCAGCGTCAGCATTGCCACCGGCAGCCCCAAATCAATAACCGGTGCCCCCGCCGGAGCCAGCCTGATCACCGCCAACGACATTTACACCATGGGTGCATTAACGCTGGAGGACGCCCTGCAAACCGTACCCGGGCTCTATATCTCCCGCGCCAGTGTCAGCAACGCACCCCGTTATTTTTTCCGGGGCGTCGCTTCTCGCCACAACCCCCAGGCGCTGTTACTGGTTAACGGGGTTCCCATGAGCGGCCTGTTTCTGGGAGACCGAAGTCAACATCTTCCCAATCAGTACTCGTTGCCGGCAAAAATAATTGAACGAATTGAAATCATCCGGGGGCCAGGCTCTGCTCTGTACGGAGCCGATGCATTTGCCGGCGTTATCAATGTCATTACCACGGGTGCAGAAGACCTGGAAACCACTGCAGCGAGTATCGCTGGCGGCAGTTTCGATACCGTCCGTTCCACACTCAAGCAACCCTTTCAGGCAGGCGAAGCCAACGGTGTCCTGCTGTTGTCCTACCAGGCCAGCGAAGGCGATCGTAGCAACGAAATTACCCATGATTTACAGACCAATATCGATCAATTTATGCAGTCGCCTCCGGTCTCGGAAGCGCCTGCTCCGCCACAAAACAGCCTCAAAACCTATGACGCCCGCGTCGATCTCAGCTGGGACAAGCTGCGCATCAGGGCAGGCACAATGCGGGCCTGGGACATCGGTACCGGTACCGGTATCAGTGACGCCCTGGATGCGGATGGCCGATTTGTTCACGATACAAGCGGCATGGATATTACCTGGACCGACAACGAGTTGGTCGAAAACCTGTTGCTGGAAGCCAAGATAAGCTACCTGCACACCCATTTTCGTAGCTCTCCCAGTGTTCAGCTGTTCCCGCCCGGAGCGTTCTTCGGCGCATTTCCAGACGGGGCGATGAGCCTTTATTCTGTTGCGGAAGAGAATGCGCAAGCGGGGATCACGGCCGCTTTTAACGGAGTTGAATCGCACCGGATTACCGTGGGGAGCGGTTATCACTGGGGCGATTTATACAAAACCACCGGATACAACAATTCCCAGTTTATGAACGGCGTATTCAGCCCCCGTCCCGCATTTGTCGAGACCGCCGACACCGCTGACATATTCATGCCGGAGCGACAACGCACCAGTTACTATGTTTTCGCACAGGACGAGTGGCTAATCGCACCGTCCTGGGAGCTCACTGCCGGAATTCGTTACGACGATTATGATGACATCGGCTCGACTGTAAACCCCCGCGCGGCTCTGGTTTGGCAGACCAGCGAGAGCTGGACCAGCAAACTGCTGTACAGCGAAGCGTTCCGGGTGCCCTCGTTCAGCGAACTCTGGGTCACCAGCAATCCGACCGCCCTGGGCAACCCGAATCTGAATCCGGAAAAGCTGCGCAGCACCGAGCTGGTGTTAATATGGCAACCCGGCCAACAATTCACAACCACTCTGAATCTGTATCAGTTTTATATCGAGGACTATATTGATTTTGTCAGCGACGGTGCAAGCAGTACCGCTGTCGCCCAGAATATAGGGCGCTTCGAGGGAAGCGGTGCCGAGCTGGAATTCCGTTATCCGATTTCGGAGCAATGGACACTGCTTTCCAACTACAGCTATCAACAAACACAAGACACCTCGACGCGCCAGGATCTCGGCCTGGCCCCCACTCAGATGGGGTATGTACAACTCACTTGGAGGCCGGCCGACTGGATTGTAAGCCCGCAGGTCAGGGTAGTTGGGGAGCGGCTGCGACAAGCCGAGGACGATCGCCCACCGCTGGAGGGTTATATCTCTTTCGATCTGTCGATACGCCGTCAATGGGGAACACGTTACTCCCTGGGGCTCATTGCACAGAACCTGTTTGATGCCGATATTCGCGAGCCTACTCAGGGGCCGGGCGTGAATGCCGCCCTTCCCTCAATTCCGTATGACCTGCCCCAACAGGGGCGCGCCGTCACGCTAGAACTCAATATCGAGCTCTAGTATTTCTGTTCAGCGCCCATCTGCTGCGCCGGTTATCAGAACGCAAATTCGTCTTCTACGACCACAATAGGTTGCGCCATGTTAGCGCCCCGCCCTTGCTGTAACACCGGCTCGAACTGCTCATAAACGTTCTTTATCCAGGTTCGCACCCGGTGCCGCTCGACCGTACTCATAATCTGCAGATTATTCGCTGCCGCCCAAAAACTGGTATTGCTGAAATCGATTTTTTTGGTCAACTGTGGATGCAGCTTGCCAATTTGCACGATTGAGGCGTCTCCGGCTCGCGCTTTTTCATACACCGCTGATTGTTCAAACAAGCTGAAATCCTCACCCCGGCCCAAATTCTCCACCACCACAAACTGGATTTGTTCGGTATCCAATCGATCCAGCATCTGATCCAATAAATAGCTGGAATCCGCGCCATCGTCCATTACGTGCCAATAATAGGTGGTGTACCCCAGCTCTTCGAACAGGGTAAAACCATCGCTTTCCACTAACCATTTATTGAGTCGATCAAACGTTTGAGCTGCCAGATCCACTACAATATTCATTTCCGGGTTGGACTCCATCGCATCGATGATGGCATCCAGACTCTCATAGGTACTGACGTCGACTGCTGCCGTGTATTCCGGATAAAAACGTGAAAACGTACCGTGTGACTGATCCGAATCGAACCCCATAAACGGCAACTCTTTATCGATCAGATATTGTCCCAACAACCTTGCCGTCAGTGATTTGCCTACACCACCCTTTTCTCCGCCGATCAAATGCAGCTTACCCATATTCGCACCTCCATAGATGCCAGTAACGCTTGATAGAAGGGCAAATAGTACGGGCAGACGACTTATTTTTAAAGAACTAAGTTTTTTCCGTTTTATGACAAACCGAATCACCTGACAACTTGTTATAACAGCACAAAAAAGCGGGGCCGGTGATTAAACCAGCCCCGCTTCTGTTTTTGCCGATAAGTAAACTTATCGTTTCAATCCATCAACCTTAGAACTGGTTCATGGTATTGTCTTTACCGGATGCTTTCAGTGCAGCGTCACCAGAGAAGTACTCTTTGTGGTCGTCACCCATATCAGAACCGGCCATGTTTTGGTGCTTAACACACGCAATGCCCTGACGGATCTCCTTACGTTGTACACCAGCAACATAAGCCAGCATGCCTTCTTCGCCAAAGTAACCTTTCGCCAGGTTGTCAGTGGACAGCGCAGCAGTGTGGTAAGTAGGCAAGGTAATCAGGTGATGGAAAATACCCGCTTCACGTGAACCGTCTTTCTGGAACGCCTGGATTTTCTGATCGGCTTCGATGGACAATTCAGTCTGATCGTATTCCACGCTCATTAAGTTCGCACGATCGTATGCAGATACGTCTTTACCGGCTTCACTCCATGCATCGAACACTTGCTGACGGAAATTCAGGGTCCAGTTGAACGACGGGCTGTTGTTATAAACCAGTTTCGCATTGGGAACCACTTCGCGAATACGGTTAACCATGGCAGCGATCTGACCTACGTGAGGCTTCTCGGTTTCGATCCACAACAGATCAGCACCGTTTTGCAGCGAAGTAATACAGTCCAACACCACGCGATCTTCACCGGAACCTTTCTTGAACTGGAACAGGCCGGAAGCCAGACGCTTGGGCTTCAATAACTTGCCGTTCGCTTTAACAACAACATCACCGTTGGCGATATCGTCCGCACTTTCAATGTAATCACCATCCAGGAAGCTGTTGTACTGGTCGCCCAGATCACCCGGCTCGTTAGTGACTGCGATTTGCTTGGTCAGGCCAGCACCCAGAGAGTCGGTACGGGCAACAATAACACCGTCGTCTACGCCCAGCTCCATGAACGCGTAGCGGACCGCGTTGATTTTAGCGATGAAGTCAGCATGGGGCACGGTTACTTTACCGTCCTGGTGACCACATTGCTTCTCGTCAGATACTTGGTTTTCGATCTGGATGCAGCACGCGCCTGCTTCGATCATTTGTTTAGCCAGCAAATAAGTCGCTTCTTCGTTACCGAAACCGGCATCGATGTCAGCAATGATGGGCACAACATGAGTTTCGAAGTTTTCGATGGATTTCAGCAACTCGGCTTCTTTGGCAGAATCACCGGATTCACGCGCCGCGTCCACTTGACGGAACAGACCGCCCAATTCACGCGCGTCTGCTTGGCGCAGGAAGGTATACAGTTCTTCGATCAGACCGGAAACCGATGTTTTCTCGTGCATGGATTGGTCGGGTAGAGGGCCGAAGTCTGAACGCAAAGCAGCTACCATCCAGCCAGACAGATACAGGTAACGGCGCTTGGTTTCACCCAGGTGCTTTTTAATCGCGATCATTTTTTGCTGACCGATAAAACCATGCCAGCAACCCAGAGACTGGGTGTACTGCGCAGAATCAGCATCGTAACCAGCCATATCTTCACGCATAATTTTGGCCGTGTACTTGGCAATATCCAGACCGGTTTTAAAACGGTTTTGCAGACGCATGCGAGCGACGTATTCCGGGTTGATCGCACTCCAGGTTGGGCCACTGGCATCAATTACAGACGCAGCCTGATCGGTGAAAGCTGAGTAGTTAGACATGGTTTATCCTCTACGTTTGGGAATGAGTGTACCGAAGCCAGAGCAGGTAGACGAAGTAAGTCAACACTCTTAACTGCAGATGGACGCCATTCTAACGAGGCACCACCCATAAAAGAAATTAATAGATCGTATACCCGATATTTTCTTGGTGAATAGTAGTGCCAGCCCACCAGCCACAGGGGCTGTAGACAAGTCACGTGGTTTCATGACCGCACAGTCTACTTTAGATGAGGCCTTTGTTTTCAGCAAGCACCGAATCGCTGCACCTGGAAGGATACGAAAAGAGCTCTTGGCAGGCCAGCCATGGGTCCCAAGACCGACGCCACCCACTCGGTAAGCGAGCGAATTATTAGGCCGTATTCAACAAGCGAGTCACTTGCTCTATTACCTTGGCTTTCGAAGCCTGAGGGTGGTGCTGGACGGCCTCGACATCGAAAGACAACCGATCCATTTCCGAGAGCGCGCAACGTTGCAAGTAACCATTCATCTCAAAACGCAACAATGCATCCAGAAAACGCTGATTGGGATGCGATTTGCGGGGCCGCACACTGACCACCGGTTTGCCTGCATTAATCGATTCAGACAGCATCGTCATACTGTCTTCCGTACAAAAAACACGGGACCCCGCCCCCAGGTAACTTTTCAGCGATTGATTACCCTGACCGGAAAACCAGATGCCTTCATAGATAACATCCGCAGCTTGCGCTTGCAGAACACGCTCAGCAAGTTCACCACTGCGTCGCGAGGTGCTCACCAGCCAGCGCACACTATAGCGCCGGGCAAGTTCATTCATTCCATGAGCCAATACCTGCCAATCCTGCTCATCAAATTCATAACCTGCTCCATTACCACCTATCAGCAAACACCATAATGGTTGTTGCGGTTGATGTGATTCAGCGAATCGCTCGCCGGCGACTTCGATTTCATTTACATCGATATAGCTGGGCGCAAAATCCATCACAATATTGTTATCAGCACCGGCAATCGGCTCAATACTCATCACCGCCTTAAAACAATCCGAACGCAAGCCGCGTAAGGAACCGATAAAAATATTCGGTTGTCCAGAGTCCTGCGCCAACGCTGCGTTGGCGAAAGAGGTATTACCACCGCAGGAAATAATAAGTGTGCCTTGTTCCAGTTCGGGGGGGATATTCTGATAGCCGCTGCGGATTAACGTGGAAGCGAATCCCAGCTTTGCATTCAGGCACGCACGATAGACAGCACGCAGCGGCTTGTGCTTCAGGACGAGGGTCATTTCGGTGACCACATCACTTTGCTTCAACCCGTAGGAATCACATAACCAGCTGACAAGCCCGCGCGCCTGATTCACATGACCCGGCACCCCATCACTTAAGATCAGTATTTTTTTAAAATTCATTTGCTTCAACATAACCCACACATTGCGGCAACCTGCAGTAGTGCAGTGATAGTAGCATAACTTATTGAAATGCTCGTGCATTCAGGATATTTCAAACACGGACTCCATTACCAGAGTGGGCGCCGGCCCGCCACCAAACCCGAACTATGTCACGTTAATGAACGGGGTTATTGCACCTGGCCCGGGCTTTAATCCGCACAATTGTGATGTGAAAAGCTTGACTGATCTAAAGCCACCGATCGGACTAGGATGATTCTGTGCAGATGGAGATGTACTGCTTTTAAACACGAAGAACACTCGAGTAATACAACAAGGAGTTTTACATGGCGTTCACAGATCATTGCGACCTTTACGGCGCAGTGAATGAGGCAGGCATCAATCAGGTAGTAAAGCATTTGATGCAACTGCGCCCTTCACTGTTCAACTATGGCACTGAATTTATCGCAAATAACCCTGAACTTTTGTGTCATCCAATCGAAGCAAACCCGCTGGTTTATTCACGCAACAATCCGATATTAACTGTGGAAAAACCACTCCCCGTGCTGGGTACGAACGGTTTAATTAACTTGAATTACTGTCTGCAGCTGGTAGACGCAAAAATCGACTTTCAACGCAACAACGTGATTGAGCTGGCGCCTGAAATACAAGATATTCCAGCGCAACATTTTGTTTTGAGCGCGAAAGCCTGCGCCGGATTAGGATGTCCGGAAGAAGAAATCACCCGCTTTCTTGAACGTGCTATCGAAACAATATACGACATTATTCTGCTGGACGACGTTGTGGGTGATGCACTCAATGGCAAACAGCCTGCAGCCGGGGCAACGACAACAACGCATGTTCCGCAACGACAACCGCCCGCGCCCTTCACAATTCCCACACGGCGTCTGCATTGCTTTTGCCTGGAAGTCCAGGCCCTGTGCCACATCGAAACCCGAAAAGTGGGTAACCGGTATTTGTTCGCACCCAAAATGGACAAACTGGAAATTATCGACATGCAACCAGAGGGAATGGAAAACAGTATCGAATGCTACCTGGCGCAGGTAATCCGGCTGGGTTTGCTGCCTCGTATCCGTATCGCTTTGGAAAAAATTGTGTTTGATCAACTGCAGATCGTCAATATCGCTGTCAAGCCAGCTAGCGGGGTAACGAACAACCCCGCCATCGAAGATGACGAGCTGAAAGTATTTATCGATATGGAGGTCGCGTGACATGGCCCATTTGACTGTAGCGTCTTCAGAAAACGCAGTGATCAAGCTGTTTGAAGGTATTCGCGATAATTTTTCAGTGGATCAATCCGATAGCGCCGACTTCGGTCCTTTTACCGCAGGCTACGAAGTTGCCTTCCATCTGGAAGGCGGTAACGTGGATTTGCAGAACGACAATAGCATTGTTGTGAGTGAACTGGATATCAAGTGGGATAAATTGCGGGTGTTCGCCGGCATCGATATCCCAGAGTTGTGCATTGGAGGATTTTGTATTATTCCAAACCCGTTCGGTGGCTGCCTGGTGCGGGCACCGCGTATTTGTATATTCGATGACGATCCTGATATCGGTATCGACCTCAACTTGAATGGCCTGCTAACCTCAGAAATATCGCTGGCAGCCAAGCCGGTGTTGAAATACCACATTAACCCGGCGCGACCACCGGCGATGAACTGGCTGGATGCTGAAGATGCCGGGCTGGCCAACCATTGGCAGCTATTTATCGATCCGGAATGGGTGGACATCGATGTATTTGACTGGTCCGATATCGTTGGTGATCTCCTTGAGGATGCGCTGGACAACGCCATTGACGGTTTGCTGTTTTTCCTGCCGGGCTGGGCTAAGGATCTGATCAGAGCCATTCTCGGACCGGTCATCGACCTGGTACGCGCCATTCTCGATATCGGCGATGACATTGACGAATGGCTCTCGGATTTGCTCGGTGTCAGTCTGGGTCTGTTTGATCTGATCCTGACGCTGGTGGCCGACCATTTCGCCAAACAATATCCCTTACTAGAAATTGAAGATCCTTTCCCGGTGATCCCCTATCAAGCGGGTCTGATTCCCGTAAAACTGCCGATCGAGACATTGGCCGTTACTATCACTGACGATGAAATGATACTGACCGCAGACGTAGGAGACACCTTATGAGCTTACGAATAAATCACCACGTGCTGGAACAAACCCACTACGATAGCGGCTTGCTCGGTCAGCTGGGGTTTGTTGTGCATCCCTATCCAGAACCCGGGCGTTATAAAGTAGAAATATACCGGCACGATAAACTACAGAGGTCATTCCTGCTAGAGGTTAATGCATCCTCCGGGGACTCCCAGCTATCAATAGATCTGGCCGCCACGGAACATAAGCGTCCACCACAAACTGCTTGTTGTTGTGATGAAGACAGCGACTCAGACTACAAGTCCAGGCAATTGGCCAAAGGCGGCTACGCGTTGTTCTACGTCGGCAGCGGATCAGGCGGATATCATGTTAAGAGTTACGCGCTCGACCCGGACTCAAAACAGAGTTCGTTCGACAGTACGCGGCTTAACCGGGGTGACCTATTCGGCATCACGCTAATACGTCCTGGGCATTACCATGTCACCAACACACCGAAAAAACGACACGGCAACATCAGCGTCGAAGCAATTACATCCGGTAAAGCGCCCTATCAGCCGCCGGATGCGCTTCAAATTGAAGTGGATACATTAGCGGATCAAAACAATGCGGTCACGCTCACCCAAGCTCAAGGTATGGTGTTTCATGCCAGCAGTGAAGACCGTATTCTGATCGAATTGGACGCAGACACCATCAAAAAACAGCAACAAGAGGAAAACCGTAAAACAGCACGCTGGCGCAAAAACCGAAGAAAAAGGTAATAATAACTTGAGCACAGACAACAGGTTCGCAGTGGGACTTATACCCTCTAGCGAACCTGCTAAACAGGCTGCATCATCAACAACCTGCTGGCCACGCTCTAGACTTCTTCAAACTCACCGTTATGATAGATTTCCTGAACATCCTCAAGCTCGTTGAGCAGGCCGACAAAACGTTCAAACTGTTCGGCATCTTCCCCTGCTAGCGGGTGCGGCATAAGCGGTAAATAGGTAATCTCCTGAATTTCAAAATCCATTTCCGGATTAATTTCCAGTAAGGCCGTTTTGGCTTTGAAGTAATCCACAGGAGGCACCAACACGGTAATCATGCCATCATCACATTCAATATCTTTGACATCGGCATCCGCTTCCAGGAGCGCTTCCAACGCTGCTTCTTCATCATCACCGGCAAAAACAAACATGGCGCTGTGATCGAATTGGTGGGATACGGAACCCTGGGTGCCTAATTTCGCTTTGCATTTGGAAAACACGCCGCGAATTTCACCAAAGGTCCGGTTGCCGTTGTCGGTGAGCGCACTGATCAACACCATGCAGCCGCCCGGTCCGATACCTTCATAGAGTGCAGGCAGGAAGTCTTCACCGCTGCCTCCCTGGGCCTTATCAATGGCCTTATCAATCACGTGAGACGGAACCTGATCTTTTTTTGCCCGGTCCAGTAATCCGCGCAAAGCCAGGTTGGCGGACGGATCCGGGCCACCGTTCTTAGCGGCGACGTAAATCTCACGCCCATATTTGGAATACACTTTGGTTTTTGCTGCGGCCGTTTTGGCCATAGATACTTTACGGTTTTGGTACGCTCTGCCCATGGGAAAGGATGCTTCTTTTTATGAATGGTGGAAAATAGCGAGATTGTACCCGTTCACCGCTGCTTTGTCGTGTTTGGCGGGTTTGCTCTGTTTGGCATAAATGAAAAAGCCCGCCGGGAAAGGCGGGCTCTGAGCCCCTTATTGCTGGAACCTATCTATTTCTGACTTACACCGGCTGCGGATCAATGCAGATGCGGCACTACCCCCACCTGGGGCATATTGGCCAGTCCGATATCCCGAGCATGTTCTTCAAAGCCTTTGTTCTTCCAGAAGAAAGCACCCGGCATAGTGGTCGGGATGACCAGCACATAAAACAGCGCCCGGCCCGCCAACAGCGTCACTACAGAAACCAATGACAGGATGGCAAACAGTGCCAGTGCACCAATCCCCTGCAACGGCATCAGCGCCAGAGCCAACGCCAGCACGGTGCAACCTGCCAACGCCACGTTCCGCGCCATATAGGTTTTGCCGAAGGTGGTGTTCTGAATGTAATGGGCTGCTGCGCCCTCACCGGATTCTGTGTTCAGGTAGCGGGCATGAGCCGCCAGACCCACGCTTTCTGCAACCAGTCCGATAACGGCCATAGCACCCAGAAGGGTCACCAGGCCAGCGGTTTCGGTGCCGTTGATCAGGTAGACCGGTAACAGGAAAACACCCAGCAAAACAGCACCCAGACTGAACATGGTGCCGAAGAAACTGGTGATCACCTGCCAGTGGTTCCAGAACGGACGCGCTTTAATACGGTAAATATTGTGCATAAACCACAAGCCAACCACGGCGGACACCAGCGCAAAGGCACCGGCAGCTTGCGCCAGCCATTCTACAATCGCCCACTCTAACCAGATGTTCACCAACTTAAGCGCGGTGTAACCGGCCATACCGGCGAAGAACATGGCGACACCCAACGCTTCCCGCGACAGCGGTGAATATTTCAGGTTGTTAAAACCACGGTAAAATCGCAGCGGCTTGCCCAGATGCAGGGTAGATAACACCAGAACACCAGCCTGGATCACCATAAACACGGCCAGCATCGGGATGAACATGATGCTGGATTCAAAACCTGCAATGCTGTCCATGCCCAACCAAGGTGCCAGAAACAGGGCGATAAATGCGCCCATTACCGCCTGAGTCGACAAGGTAAAAATAACCAGCGGGTTTTCACGTGAACTAAGGCGTTCGATATTCCAGTGAGTTTCCTGTCCTTCTTTCTCATCCACCACCGAGCGGAACTGATCGTCATCACCTTTATGATATTTCACCGGCATGGAATCTGTGCGGGTCACTTCATCGGGCATCGACTTGGTTTGCTGGAAACGGATATTCGGGTTAGTGATCGCAGGATCAGGAAAGCCGGGAATCTGCGGCAGTATTTGCTCTCGGTTTTCAGGTAAGTTTTCTATGACGCCGAAGTTCAGTGCATTACCCAAACAAGCAGAAACACAGGCTGGTTTAAGGCCTTCTTCCAGACGATCCACACACATATTACATTTAGAAACCTGCCCCTGAATGGGGTCAAGCTGCGGCGCGTTGTAAGGGCAAACCCAGGTGCAGTAACCACAACCGAAACAAGTGTCCGGATCCTGCAAAACCGCCCCATACTCTATGTGCTTGGTATAAGCACGGGTAGGACAGCCCTTCAGGCACACCGGGTCGTCACAATGATTGCAGGCCATGGAGATATTCATGCGTTTGTAGTCAGGGTAGGTCCCCCCTTCCACATAGCCCACTGAACGGAAACTAATATGGGCCGGGTTGCCGTTTTTCTCACTACAGGCCGCTTCACAGGCGTGACAGCCAATGCAGTTATCCGCCGTAAAATGAAAGCCGTGCTGCTTATAGCGATTCGGGTTTTCACCGATCGCCGGGTTTTCATTGATTTTCAGCGATGTGTCACAAGGCAACGCACCGCCGGTCAGATCCAGCAAATCAATCTTACGCCCGTAACGATTCAGATCCTTAACTTCAAAGTCTGTGAGCCTGGCGTAATCCTGTTCTCCCGGGCGCGCTTCCCAAAGCCGCTTGGCTTCGGTATAGATCGGATCCGGCTCGGCGCCGATCTGGTCCAGCCGATCGCGCACATTTCGCAAAATACTTAACATGGTTGTTCCCCTCTCCCTACTACAAATTAAAAGGCGCGTCGTTCCGCGTTGAGTTTGGCGGCCTGCTTCTGATCCGTCTGCTCAATGCGTACGGAACATTGCTTGTAGGCAGGCTGACGGGAGTGTGGGTCCAACAATCCCAGCGACAACCGGTTCACACAATCGTGGAAATGGAACGGGATAAAGACCATATTGCGTGGCACCCGCTGCGTCAGTTGCACCAGCACCACCGCATCGCCACGACGGGAAACCAGACGCACGTATGTTTGGTGACGGATGCCCAATTCCCTGGCCGCATCCGGGTTCATTTCCATATAAGGTGTGGGGCTGAATTTATTGCAGTTACCCAACTTGCCGGTTCGGGTACGGGTATGAAAATGCTCAACAACACGACCGCTGTTCATCCAGAACGGATAGTCTTCACAGGGGCGCTCATTGTTATCAATGAACGGCAACGCGATCAGCTTGGCTTTGCCATCGGGATACTGGAACACACCATCGGTATACAAGCGCGGATCGCCCTTACCACCTTCCATCCCTTCACGGTAGGGCCATTGAATGCCTCTGCTCTGTTCGATGAGGTCATGGCTCATACCGGAAATATCCAAAGTGCGTTTGGAACCTTTGGACAGCACTTTCATTTCATCAAAGGCTTCCGAAGGCGTTTCCGGAAAATGAATTTTCTGGCCATTTTCAAAACGCTTGGCGAGCTGGGAAAAGATCCAGAAATCCGGCTTTGAATCCGCGTGAGGCGTCACCACCGGGCGGATCAGGTTAACCCGGCGCTCGGTATTGGTGAAACAACCGGTTTTTTCCGCCCATACCGCAGCGGGCAAAAACAGGTGGGAATACTGATTTGTTTCCACATCCTGATACGCATCCTGTACCACCAGAAAATCGAGCTTCTCTAATGTTTTACGAATGCGGGGTGTGTTCGGCATAGAGGTCATCGGGTTGGTCGCCACCAGCCACAGACCTTTGATTTGACCGGTTTCAATGGCAGGCAGAATATCGGTCATAAACATGCCGCGTTTTTCCGGAAAGAACGATTCATCAATGCCCCAGAATTCCGCGATTTCTTTACGGTGTTCCTTATTTTCCAGCGCACGGTATCCCGGCAACCCGGAACAGGAAGACCACTCGCGGGTACCCATGGCATTACACTGACCGGTAATAGAAAGGCTGGTGCCGCCAGGGGTACCGATATTGCCGGTAATCAGGTTCAGGTTATTAATGCCCACTACGCCGTCTGAACCGTGTGTGCTTTGGTTAATACCCATGGTCCAGATGCTCATGGCCTTGCCGGCTTTAGCATACAAACGGGCCACGTTGCGGATGGTGTCTTCGTCGATACCGCAAATGCGCGCAGCGGTGATGGGATCGTAATCTTTAACGCAATTCTCCAGCGCTTCGAACCCGGTGGTGTGCGCCTCAATATATTCACGATCCTCCAGCCCTTCCGCCAGAATCACATGCATCAGCGCATTTTGCAGAACCACATCGGTACCGGGAGTAATCGGCAAATGGATATCCGCAAACTGGGCAAACATGGTGACTCGCGGGTCCACTACAATCAGCGGAAATTTACGCTTTTCCAATGCTTCTTTTAAGCGCCAGTAGATAATCGGATGCTGCTCGGGCAAATTCGAACCCCAGGCTATTAGGCAGTCCGTGTGCTCAAAATCGTCATAACAACCCGGTGGTCCGTCTGAACCGAACGACCGCTTGTAACCGGAAACCGCCGACGCCATACACAGGGTGGTATTACCGTCGTAGTTATTGGTGCCGATACAACCACGTACCAATTTCCCCAGGGTATAAAATTCTTCAGTCATGATCTGACCGGTAGAGACCACGGCAAATGCGTCACGACCGTGCTGGCTCTGAATGCGTTTAATCTCGCCAGCCATTTTGTCTAAGGCCGTATCCCAATCCGTCGGCTGCCAGGCATCCCAGGGTTTATTGCGCATAATAGGCCTATTACCGCGGCCGGAAGCTTCAAAAAGCTCATGCTCGAAGATCCCTTTAATACAGAGTTTGCCGCGATTAACATCCGCAGAAGCCACCCCCCGGGTTGCCACTGCTTTGCCTTTTTCATCGAGCCCCACTTCGATGGAACACCCCGTCGAGCAATAGCCGCACGTGGTGTATTTCCACTGCTGGACTTTTTTGTCCAGTATCTTAATTTTCTTACGATCCTGTCGGCCAAAAAGCATTATTTTGGTTCCTCTCTAGCGTTTACTAGCGTCACGATGGTGCGGAGACGAACTCAAAATCCAGCAAAAACGCACCCATGAAGTGCACACTGAATGCTTTTGCGCCTGATTTTGATTATTCGTGCGTGCATTGCCAGTTACCAAACAAGAAATATGCCACTACCCCGGGAAACTTCCCTGGAGCGACATTTAGTGCATTGATCATATTCAGAAAAGCTGGAAATCTATTCAGAAAGGTGGAAACGATAATCAACTAACCCGGAAATTTGAATGAAACACTAAATTTGAGGGGAATTGGTCAGGTAGCATAAAAATAGCCCCATTCAACCCATTAAGCTAAATGGTTTCGGGTTAAATTGGCCACGCTTGGAGATTCAGATTAGTCCATAAGCTTTTGCAAAATGGAGCACGTCATTCTGGAGGTTTGAATTTTCAGTGGGCTTGGACATAAGGATCGACGCTGATGCTTCTGAAGATGACATTGCTGCACGGGTTGCACAGTCACAAAAACGCTCAGCTGGTTTTGACACTGTCACCAACCTGGTCTTCCAGCGTGGCTTTAAAGACCGGATAGGGTTTCTGAACCAATTGGTAGAGAAGCGTCTGTTCGGGCGGATGGCGTTCGTAGTTTGGCGATTGGCTCGCCGTGGCATTCCTTGCCGGTGACATAAGCATCTTCCATTACACAGTCTATAAATACAGTATACAGAGCTTGCAACCCTTCCTGCTACGAGCGTTCATGGCCTCCCGCAAATAACAACGAGGTGAACGAAATGCGTATACCCCTGAATCAGGCAGAGCGCTCGCTTATTACAGGAGCAATCATATGATGAAGAATACCTACGATACAAGCTGACAAAGAAATCCAGGCTACTGTTATCTTCCGGCACAGACAGGGCCGGAGTTGTTCGTTTTAGTGAACATACAAATCAGCACACGTTTACAGGCCGTAGATTATCAACAGCAGCCGAAATTCAAAGTGATCAAAGGCGCCGGTCATGAAGTGGGGGATTTCTTTTTTGTGCCGCAGAAAAATTAACAACCCACAAAAATCCGTAAGCAGTTAATACACATTTTTTATTCCAAAATTCCTCCATGTTGCCTACCATATAGAAGACTGGGTAGTCGACAATCCGCACGCCTCAACGAGAGATCGTTTTTCAACCAGCCTTGATCAGATAACAAAAACCTGCTCAAGATACAACCTGAGTAGTTCAGATAGTCATTGATGTAGGAAGCAGCTCCATGTCAACCCTACGGTCCCACACAACCATCCTGTTTGCTGACTTATCGTCCTCAACCCGCATCGGAGAGTCCGTGGATCCGGAACCGCTCGCTGAACTGCTTGCCCAAGTACGCCGGTTAGCCGAAGAGGTTGTTACCAGACACGGTGGGGTCATAAATCAGTTTTACGGTGATGGTGTACTGGCTGCCTTTGGTTTTCTCAATCCCAGGGAAGACGATGTTTTACAAGCCATTACAGCCGCATTGGAACTCCATGAAGCGGTGGCTAAGCTTCCGCCAATCACCGGAGTCGATATTCCTGATATCAAAATGCAACTGCATTCCGGCATCCACGCAGATCTGATATTTGTGCAGGAAGGCGACAGTATACAAGGGCGTTACAAATTGACCGGTGACGCACTCAATACGACAGCTCGCCTTTCAGATGCAGCTAAGCCCGGTGAAATACTGGTAAGCGCACCGACGATATGTAATTTATTGCCGTTCTTCATAACAGCGGCCATTCCGCCCCTTAAGTTGAAAGGTAAGCGAAAAAAACTAAATGCATACAAGGTGCTGGGCCGCACCCATATCCGCACACGTTTTGAAGCCAGTTTGCAGCAAGGTCTCAGGGATTTTGTCGGCCGCCGCAAAGAACTCGGTCTGCTGTCAGAATGTTTTTCGCGGGTGCAGCAAGATGGCTGCAGATATTTTGAATTGTGTGGTGATCCGGGTATCGGCAAAACCCGTCTTAGTCAGGAGTTCCTGGTAAGAGTAGCACGAGAACCCCACGACACCGTTATTCTCAAGGCCTATTGCGATAGTGGTGACAGAGGGCGTCCTCTGCAACCCTTTATCCAGATAATAAACTCACTCTTCAGGCTGAAGGCCGACACCACCAAGTCGGATTCAAGGGCCCACTTCAGAGATATTCTGCGCTTAAATTATCCTGCTCTAACCGGATATGAAGATGATTATCTTTACTTGCTGGGGCTATCTGATAACAAAAACCGTAAAGCTGATGGTGCTGCGTTCTCAAAATCAAAAAGTGACAATCAAAAGGCAGACAGTGCCTTACTGGCGCAAAGATCAATGACCGCAATCATTGCACTTATAGCCCATATTACTCAATCCAAAGACGTTATTCTCTCTCTGGACGATTGGCATTTAGCAGACGATCTCTCGTCGAAAACATTGCTAAACCTGATGATTGAGCTGGATCGGCATCCAATATTCATCGTCGCTGCAACCCGTACTCCCACACAGGAGTTCAACAGCTTCAGAGGACAATCGTTGCGACTGAACTCCCTCAACCTCAGGGAAAGCTCGTTATTGGCCTCCGGCCTGTTCAACGATCATATGGAAAAACCATTTGCCAGCCGGCTATTCGAACAATCCGGTGGAAACCCGTTATTTATCGAAGAACTTTGCCAATCTTTCACCGCTTCACAGCCAGCACAAGGCGATAGTGATTATATTAATTCCGTGCCGGTCACTTTGTCGGGGCTGATCGGGGCCAGAATGAGCCGTCTGCCAGAGGGGTTGCACCAATTGGTAAAGATTGCAGCTGTTCTAGGTAACCAATTCGACCAGTGGTTATATGAATCTATCGTTACTACAGTCACTACCCCGTTGACCAATGAATGCTTACTGGAATTATCAGAATACGACGTCATCTATCAAGGTAGCAGCCAAGGTACCCTGCGCTTCAAACATGGCATCACCCGCGAAGTCGTTTACGATAAAACAGGCTTTTACGAAAGACGTAATATTCATTCGAACGCGGCGAATATCCTGGAAAAAAACTTACAGCAACGCGGCAGTGAAAAATATTATGAACTGTTGGCCTACCATTGTGAGGGGGCTGCAGATCAGTTAAAAACCGGCTTATATGCTGAGCTGGCAGGTGACCGGGCGATGTTGACCATGGCCGTGGACCGTGCCGGCTCGCAGTTCAAGCGGGCTCTGAAAGCTCTGGACCCCGATAACTGCCCGGACAGCTCCTATGAACGCTGGAAAGCCATATTACTTAAATTTGGTTGGGTTAGTGTATTTGACCCTTTGCAGGAACACTTGGCCGCGTTTCAGCGCGGCCTGATTCTGGCGCAACGGCACGATGATTACCGGGCCATGGCAAAAATACATTATTGGCTGGCTTATCTCTGTTATGCACTGGGTGATTCGGTCAACGCAATACAACATTGTGAGCAGGCTTTTGAGCTAGCCGGGAATCTAAGCGCATGGTCGTTACAGGTTGAAACGACGGCCCTACTGGGCCAAGCCAAAGGTGCAGCGAGCAATTACGATGAAGCAATTGTTCTTCTTGATAACGCAATGAACGCCAAACTACAGCACAAAAAGCATGAACGCCTCAGCGTCGGGTCAGCCTATTCACTCGCATGCAAGGGTGCGATTCTGGGTGACCAAGGCCAGTTTGATCAGGCTTACGAGTGTTTCGAAACTGCACTGGAGTCGCTGCAGGGTGAAGACTATTTCCATGTCGAAGGCTCCGTTCTTGGTTTATACGCTGTAACGAATTTGTGGCAGGGGCGCTGGTCGCAAGCTAAGCAAATTGCGGACAAAGCCCACCAGGCAGCGCAGAGAATCAGTCGTTCCTACATGTCCAGCATTTACCTATCGATCTCTGCCTACGCAGATTGGAAAATGACTGGTAACGAAACAGCAACCAGAGTGATTCTCGCGCAAACCGGCATTCTCGAAAAGCATCAGAAACTGCTGTTCTTATCGCTGAACTACGGGTGGTTATCTGAAATGCTGGTAGCCACGGAAAAATGGCAACTCGCCAGAAAATACGCCGCCAGGGCCTTGGTTCGCGCTCGTCACCATGATCGCCTGGGTGAAGCTATGGCCTACCGGGCCCTGAGCATGATCTCTGAATGCAACAGCCCTGATAGCAACCAGAAGTATCTGGATCGTGCCAGGACCTCAGCTTCAGAACGGCATGCACGTCACGAAACGGCAAAGAACAACTTGTTCCTGGCTTCAATGTTCTACCGCACTAAACGTTACCAGTCAGCACACGACCATCTGGATCTCGCACTACAGGATTTTAAAGCTATGAATATGAGCTGGTACGAACAACAGGCACTTAATCTATTGCAAATTAATGCCGCTTCCGCTTAGCGCTTTACTGCAATCACAGACCGCGCAATAATTTAGCCCTTCCAGGCCAGGTGATACGACTCGGGAAACGGCCCGTCTTTATAATCCATCTTAGAGACGGCCCGTAATGAATCTAACAACAACACCTGACGAACCATTTCCGGAATCATAACCATGCCAATGTACTTACCGATACAATCGTGCGAGGCAAAACCGAAATTAAAATGATGGTACCAGTTTCGCTGAGCATTAAACTGATCGGGTTCCGGGTATGAATATTCATCAAACATCGCAGATTGCGTCAGCATCAATACGTTAGTACCTTCCGGGATCGTGGTTTGCCGGTCTGTACCGCTTGCAATAATGTAATCTTCCGAAGCCTGACGAAAAAGATAAGGACTGATCGGCACAAACCGTAACGCCTCCCAAACCATACCGTCGAATTTGTCAGCATTCTGCTGCGCTGCTGCCAACTTCGCCTGCTCCATCAATTCGGGCCGGTCAATAAAAAACTGGATCACCTGAGTCACTGCTTGAGACGTAGTTTCTATAGTACCCACTAATAATCCACCAACGTTGGCTCCCATCCGGTCCAGCGGGAAATCCACATTATCGGGAAAGGAAGTCCGCAACATTCGCGTAACGATATCATCCTTCAGCTTTTTGGGTACCTTTCCCGTCAGGCGCCGCAACGAATTAGAAAGCATCAGCGGTAACTCACGAATCCGGCCCGTTGTTTTTACAGCAATCAGTTTACGGATTAGCAATATTTTAATATAGCTCACCATCTCTTCAACGCACTTAGCTTGCTCGGTTTCGATATGTTTAAACTTTTCGGGTGAGTGTAAATTAAAGGGTTGATTGTGAAACGCGTTGTACTGACTCCAGTAAGACCACTTAAGTATCTTTTTGGTATCGATGCCATCCAAACCAAAATATTCACGAACCAATACTGCCGGAACAATACGCCCGTAATGATTAACAATGTCCAGCTCACCTTCTGCCTTTTTCAGCAGCCGCCTGGAAACCCGTTCGATAAGCAATCTTATTTCCGGAATATCATCACGATTCAACATGCCCTTCATGATCGCCCTTTCACGGTCGTGCAGAGCATTATCATCATGGGCCATCATGAAGCCCGGATCATTGGTGGTTACACCCATTTTCGGTTTATAAAGATCGACCGTAAAAATCTTCGGCATTTGCAGAGCATCACGGATATCTGTGAACAGTGCCAGCAAGGTACATTCGGGTGTCACTAACACCGGCCTCTGCCTGCGTAACTGATCAAAAAACGGAAGCGGCTCCAGCTCCATCCACCGTTTGACCAGTGGAAATTTTTCAGATTCTGCTGCGGCGTCATACTCAGCAAGGTAGTCTTTACCACCGAAGACCTTGCTCATAGGGGCTGTAGTAGTCATTGAGGCTTTTAAATCGACGATAGAAGCATTTGGCATTTTAAGACTCGCACTCTGTAGAATTCTTTTGGCAAATGATGCTATACACCGAACTTGGCTTTGGCATCATTGACGTTTCGGTTTACTAAATCCTGTACGGCTCTTGTTTTTCGAATCAGTTCGAGACCATAACGGGTAAACGTTCGCTCATTGAAAACATTTTTTGACAACAATGGATTGGTGTAGATCTGGGTGAACGCATCGTAAGCCACCATGGTATTCAAAAGGTCACCAAAAAGCGCATTTGCTGTGGGTTTCTGCGCAAACAATCCAATTACGAACTCCACGTTATTCACACTCTTGTAAAGTGAACGCAAGCGATTCTGCAACCCAACGTCATCCGTCAAATCAGAAAATGAACGTAATGGCTTTATACCGAATAAACGATGCTGAAATAAGCGACGATAGTGGTTGTAAGATTGCAAACGAAATTCCCGCGCCATCCGGATGGTCGCGTATTCAGCCCCGAGCAAAAATTCCGGCACATTGCCCAACCCGATTTTACCCGCAGCTTGGCTGGAAGCATCCGAAAGAAGATTGCCCAGACCCACCTCTTCCAGTAAACCGTTATTGACCCGGAACCCGGTATTGCCGAGTTCCGTACCCTGTAGTTTTATAGTGTCCGGTACCAGGCCGTGCCAGCGGTACAATAAATCGAATTCCAGCGCAATCCAGGGTGCCCTATACCAATTGGTTTTTTCCGCAAAGGCCGGATCGAATCGGAACAAAGGGACTCCGGCTATATGATTGATATAATCTTCCACCACCAGTTTCATCAATATAACGATATTGATAACACGCGCGGTCTGAAACAATCGTTCGTCATCCCAGGCGGGGTAACGCGAGCTAAGTTCGCCGCATATCCGGTTGTGCTCCCGCAGAAAAAGAGTGCTGATAGCAACATAACCAACAGAAGAGTTGCCCCGCTCCAGTCCGGTGGCATAGAGTTTGTGACGCCGCGACCCGGGCCAGCTACCGAATATATCTTCCAGCTTCTCGTCAGTAGCATAGGGCAGTGCCTGATAGTGGGATTTCACACGCCAGCGACCTTCAGCATCAACCTCTCCCAGATAATCCGGGAATTCTTCACCATCGATATTCTGGCTGCGTAAACGACCATCTTCTCCCGATCGTAACAAGCGTGTTACTTGTTCTGTCAGTCCATAGATCTGGCAAAGATCAATATTGTGGTTCGAAGTATTCTTTCGTCGGTCTGATGGGTCGATACGCAACACACTATCGGTGAACCACTGGGCAAAAAACATAAACAGCAATGAAGACCGGTCCGGAATCATTTCCCCCTGTCGGCGAAACAGATCCGTTATTTGCCCTACTTGTTTTATCTGTGGGTTGAAAGGTTTGTCTTCCGGTAAATTTTCGATATAGGATGTTGGTGCCGGTGGTAAATGCCGGCCCGAGAAGTCCTGGTCCACCAGCATAGGCCAACAGGTGTATTCTCCTACTGGCCCCCATTGATCCGGGCTATTTGGTTTCGGCACGTGAGACCACAAACTGTAAGCTCGCGGCCGGGCGACCGTTGAGGTGCACATATAATGGGTGGCAAACCGATTCACCCATTTGTCCAGCACCGGGACATTATTAATAACCTTGACTGCGCTACCAATCCTGTTCATCTATAGCTCCCTCTAGCGTGTCTGCAATAACTATTTAACGCCTGCTGGCTCAAAGGAACTATCAAATAATACGATGCCGGTTTATCAAAAAATACTTACCCGAAAACAGAAATAGTACCATCCGGCTGAAGTAAGGCAGGTATAGGAAGCATAAAGCACTTTTTCACCCCTCAGCTAAAGTATCCTATCCGAAATTTCTACACTTCCTTATTACCTAAGCCCCATAATTTAGCTTTACAGCGCCCAAAACCAGTTGTTTTTGGGCGGTTTGACCGAAAAGTGCCTAGTGAATAGACCAGTCTGCGAAGGGTCGACAGGCTGCGAGCCAAAAGTGGTGCCCGCCCTGGCGGCTGGGTGTGATGGTTGGTATCGGCTGCTTCAGCCATTTGGTAGAAACTGACTCGCTATACTGAAACTGGAATATGGCCAATCGATAACAATCTTGCGGAGGTGGCAGAGCTTATTCATAGCCATGATATTCAATTGCCCTTATCAAATCCAAACTATTAGTCAGGATTGACTTGCCCCAGTAATGCCATTTTTACGACGTCTTGAGTTTTAAATAAATACGGCCGAAACGAAAACAACCAATAACTATCTGCTCCTAAAGGTAATTGAAATTACTAGAAATTCTGAACAATATCACCATCTTTGCAAAGCTAATCTAAAACCCATTTCCATCATCCAGAATACAGGCTCTCGCAGCCCCTATTCTTCCATTGCAAGTTTTCCAGTTTCACTGAATATGACCAACAATGCCTAACCTTTTTTTGATGAAGTCCGTGGCTTGCGATGCGGCCAATGGAAGAGATTCGCAATCCCCGTTGGCTGCGGCAGTGATTCGAACGAACCAGGAGCACGCAGGGGCAAGAGGATGGTGCAGAAGAGTAAATAGCCCGCTGATACGGCAAGCGCGCGTTTCAGAGCCTAGTGATTGAGAATAAAGGGATTAAAAGAAGTAGAACCGGGGCGGCGCCATCGCCCCCCCGGCAGGCGTTCGGCCAGTTAGCCCTGCTCCAGCAACCGGCGCAGATCAATGATGGCAGCGTTGGCCCTGGAGATGTAATTTGCCATCACCAAAGAGTGGTTGGCAAAAACCCCAAAACCCGATCCGTTCAAGATCATTGGACTCATTACAGGTTCTTGAGTCGCTTCCAGCTCGCGCACAATTTGCTGCACACTCACCATCGCATTTTTCTTCTCAAGAATATTCTGGAAATCGATTTCGATCGCTTTCATCAAATGCACCAGAGCGAAAGACGCTCCACGCGCTTCATAAAAAACATCGTCAATTTGCAGATATGGCGTTTTCAGGCGCAGCTCCTGTGGTGACGAAGTGGATTGTCTGGCGGCATTATCACCGGCCAAATCCACATTTAACTGCTCCCGCCCCACACTCGCGCTGAGCTTCTGCGACAAACTCCCCAACCGGGTTTCGACATCGGCCAACCAGTTTCTGAGGTTGTCAGCACGCGCATAGAACTGCGCATTACTTTGGTCGTCATCCAGCAGACGGGCCTGGTAAGCTTTCAGATAGCGGATGCCCCGCTTGTATTCGTTTTCAGTGGACGGAAACCAGAAGCTGCGATTATCGAAATGCAATTGTGGTTCGGCTGTCGCCAGATCGGTGTCTTCACGGGAGGTCGATTGCGAACGGGCAATGTCTTTCCGCAATGCCCGACTCAAATCCCGCAGCTGCACCAGCATACCAAATTCCCAATTGGACATGTTGTCCATCCAGATCCCCGGCGGCGCAACATCATTACTCAGGTATCCACCGGGTTTTTGCAACAGGGTTTCAGTTAACCTGATTAACGTGGAGGTGGTGGCAAAACCCACCTGCGGCTGCTTACCCAATGCCGCTGCATCCTGTTCCACGACACGCTTCACGTTCCAGATTTCAGGTTGGTCACTCCAGTAAATACCCAGCCCGATTGTTATCAGCATATAGACCACTACCAAGCCAATGATCAGCTTGACCCAAAAGCCTTTGTTCTCGCTCGTGTCCAATCCATTCCCCTTAATACATCTTATAGTGTAATGTGTGCAGTCGAATCTTACGCTGTAAAACTAACCCTTTACCGCGCGGCCCGCAACCTTAACCACACCAATCACGCTGCATCCTGCCGGCCCTCTGGCTCTCCCAGATAGTAACCCTGAGCCCCATCCAGCTTAAACTGACGCAGCAAGGCCCACTGCTCCTTCTGCTCGACCATCTCGGCAGTTACCCGGATCTGACGGCTATGCGCAATACGAACCAAGGATTGAACAAAAAACTGGTGATCCAGATTCTCTTCTATATCCCGGATATAAGAGCTATCAACCTTGATAGAATACAACGGCAGTCCGCAGAGATAACCGAAGCTGCTGTTGGTAGTGCCGAAATGGTCAATGGTCATTTTAGCGCCCACTTCCTGCAAACGGATGGCTAGTCGGCGCAGTTTTCCGTGCGCAGTACGCACTGTAATTTCCGGCACTTCAAATATTAAGTAAGGCGCTATGTCCCGATGGGCTTGCACCTTGTCCAGCAACCAGTTTTCAAACGTTTCCTGACGAATACTACTGCTGGAAAGGTTAATCGCCACCGGCAGCAGACGGCCAGAATCCTGCGATGTAAGATGCCCGATAATCGTTTCCACAATCAACTTATCGAAACCAATCATCATGTCGAAGCGTTCGACCAAGGGAATAAAATGCCCCGCAGTCACTAGTTTGCCATCAATTTCCACCCGCGCCAGAGCTTCATAATGCATGACGGCTTCCGAGACACAGGACAACACCGGCTGATAATGCAGAACCACTTTACGTTCACGAATAATATTCGTTAAGAATCCTTCCCAGTCCGGCACCCCCGGCAGGCTGGGCGTCATTGCATCACCGTGTGCGTTCTGGTCGTAGATCTCTACATGACCAGAACGAAAACTCAGTGCTCTGCCCAACGCTACCGACGCCTGTGCTTCTAATAATTTAGGGTCGCTACCCACCATGCACGCACTCATGCCTGCGAACAACTGCACGTTAGCGCCACCGATATCCATCCCATCCAAGTGTTGCATACGGTCTAAGGCGTCATCCACCAGTGCACCGGTCTGCTCAACTGACTGACGCGGCAATAGCGCGGCAAAGCGTGAACCGGTTACCCGCGCGACACAGTGACCATCCACTTCACCCAGGCATGTCATCCACACCTGGCCAATACGGCGTAACAACAAATTTCCGGCATCATGCCCATAGTGTTCGTTGTATTCACCCATGCCCTGCACCTCCAAGCGCACCAGTGAGCCGCTGAATGGCTCTTCCGGTGACACTAATCGGGCTTGCAGCTGCGCATTAAAAAAGCGGCCATTGCCTAGCCCAGTAATGGTATCCACGTAGGCCTGATTGCGCACCTGTTCAATCTGGGTGACCTGTTCATCGAACAAGAGTTTTAGTTGCCGGGTCATACGGTTTATAGCCTGTACCACGCGTCTCAATTCCCGCGTTTTTGGCAACGGTTGCTGGCTAGTAAAATCTTTCTCGCAAATCGCATCCGCCTGCTTTTCCAGCGTGCGCAGTGGTGCCAGCACCTTACGCACAATCACCAGGATCAATATCCAACTTACGCCACCGACCACTACAAACAACCAAAACGTCTGTTTCGCCGCACTCCAAATATTGCGGATCGCTACATTCTTATCACTGAAGACCCGCACTTCGCCCACGCGACGCCAATTTTCGGTAATTTCACTAACACCAGGCATGGGATTGATTTGCAGCCAGCCTACAAACCAATCAGGCACCAGATGGGGAGGCACTTTGGCTTGCCGCGAGGCTATGACGTCCCCATCCTGATTCCGCAACACAATATTCACAAAATCGCCGCTATCAAATATCGCATCCACCATGGTCTGAACCAACGCCAGGTCGTCTTCTGCCAATGGCTTGGCCAGGGACAAACCCAACGACGTGGCGGTATCCTGGGCGTGGTTATGCATTTGGTATTCCAGATAATTACGGCTGTTATGAACGCTGAGATAACCAATGCCCGCCAATAAAACCAGCAGTAACCCGGTGATCATCAGGACCAGTTGACGATGTAGACTCACGCGGTTCTCCTTAAGCGGGTCGCTGACACGTAACCCGGAAGCCATGTTTAATCTTATTGTTGAATAATATAGTCTATCTACCGAATTACCGGGCGCTTGCAGAACGCCACCGCTAAAGCGTATCCATACCCAGACGCTGCTTCAGGTTGCGCCACATCGCGATTTCATCCGCACTGCCTAACAGGGATTCCTCATTGCGGTTTTTCGATTGCCATAAACCGTCAGCATTAAAACTGTAAACCGGGAGTAAATCCGTCCGCCTGGATGCTGGAAGCAACTCCGATACCAGAATATCCAGCACCAGCGGCTCGCCCCGCTTGGGGTAATAGGTGAGCACCATATGGGGTTCGTTAATTTTCAACGCCTTTACGTAGGTAATCCGCATATTGCGGGCAGGCACCCCCAACTGGCGCAGGGTGAAATACTTGGCGATGGCAAAATCCTCGCAATCGCCCCCGTTGCTGGCCAGGGTCTCGACCGGAGTCGCCCAGTAATCCGCTTGCTGCCAATGATCCTGATCGGTGCGAAAACGCAGGGTGTTGAAGAAGTCATTTACTTCTTTCAATTGTTGCTCAGTGGCAAGGTAACGGATATCCCAGATCAACTGCTCCCAGCGCGCCACCCGCTGCAAGCCAGGCTGCCCGTATTCAAGCTCGACCTTGTGCAGGATTTCGGAGGATAAATTACCGGCAAATAGCGGCCACGATAGCCACCAAAGCAGCACCGACAGCCACCTGCTGCAACGGATGCAGCACTGAAGACAGTACCGCAGCCAGACGAATGGGCTTCCTGGAGAGCTGATCATAAATACATCAATTTGGCCGGTATGAGCTTTAACTATAGCAGTGCTCCGCCGCCACGCCTGAGTTGACGGAAGTCACGTTTCCGGAAATTTGAGCACAACGGGGAAACACATTGGAGCCATCGGCGTCTAACGTTAAACTATGCGCAGCTTGCGCCCACCTGTTGTCGCGCAAATGAATGCGCCAAACCCGGCCAGTCTGTGAAACCGGCCTCTGGACTGTATAAAAACATGCGAATCGTATTACGCCTTCTACTCACACTGGTCCTGATCGGGAACAGCTCTTTTTCCTTTGCTAACGAAGACGAATTCCTGCCCGTTAATGAGGCTTTCAAGGTACAGGGAGTGGAGGATGGCAGTTATGTCGTATTCCGCTACCAGATCGCCGACGGCTACTATTTATATAAGGACCGCTTTCAATTTGGAATTACCGAAGGGGGCTCAGGTGAACTTGGCGAGCCGGTTTTCCAGCAAGCCGCCAAATGGAAAGAGGATCCGATATTCGGCCAGGTAGAGGTTTTCTATTCCCAGGTGAATATTTACCTGCCGGTTTTGAACACCGATGGTGGCTTTGTCGAAATAGATGCAGGCTATCAGGGCTGTGCGGACAAAGGCTTATGCTACATACCGCAAACTTATACCAATATGTATCAGGTCGACACCCAGGCTCCGGCACCGGAAATCAACCCGCAACCCAGCCCGCCACAACCAGTCACAGGAGATGACCCCGGGGAACACAGCGTTGCGCCTCCCTCGCTGGCGCCGTCTACTGCTGCTACCCTGGATACCAGTGATGCACTCAGCCTGGAAACTTTCCTTTCCGGCAATGGTTTGTTTTCTATCCTCGGCGTGTTTTTTCTGATTGGAATCGGGCTTACCTTTACGCCCTGCGTACTGCCCATGGTTCCCATTCTGAGCGGTATAATTGTCGGCCAGGGCCCTGAGCTGTCCCGTGGTAAAGCGGCAACGTTGTCATTCACCTATGTTACAGGGATGGCATTGACCTATGCCGCGCTGGGGGTGGTTGCCGGCGTCAGCGGAGCGAGACTACCGGTGGCACTGCAAAACCCCACCATCTTGTTCAGTTTTGCCGCGCTGTTTGTTGTGCTCTCCCTGTCGATGTTTGGGTTTTATGAAATGCAATTGCCCTCAGCCCTACAAAATCGTTTCAACGACATTAGCAATAAACAAAAAAGCGGGACCTATATTGGCGTAGCAGTCATCGGAATCTTATCCGCATTGCTGGTTTCCCCCTGTGTTTCTGCGCCCTTGGCTGGCGCTCTGTTGTATATTGGCCAATCCGGCGACTGGCTGCTGGGCGGTTTCGCCTTATTGGCATTAGGTTACGGAATGGGGGTACCGCTTTTGGTTATCGGTATCACCGGAGCGAATATCCTGCCCAAAGCCGGCGGCTGGATGGACAACGTCAAAGGTTTGTTTGGTGCCATGCTGCTTGCGGTTGCACTCTGGTTGGTCAAGCACCTGATGCCGGCAGTACTTGCATGGACGCTTGCCGGTGGCCTTTTGATTTTGGTGGGATTATATCTGGGTGCACTGGATCCCTTGCAGAGCCCGAAAGGCAAACTATTTAAAGCCATCGGCCTGAGCGCACTGATTTGCGGAGCTGGCCTGATTCTGAACAGCGTAATTAGCCCCGTCACCACAGTCGACAACCGGGCCGAAACACAGACCCTCGCTGTGCCGTTTGAAAACGTACGCAGCGAAGCCGAACTCGATCGCCTTCTGGCGGAGGCGCGTTCAAATAATCAACCGGTGATTGTCGATTATTTCGCCGAGTGGTGTACTGCTTGCTATGAAATGGAACACGAAACGTTTACACAGGCGGACGTGCAGGCGCGACTCAAACAGCATCGCTGGGTGCAGATCGATCTGACCAATAACCCGGAGGACGATGCGTTACTCAACCGCTATCAACTGCCGGGACCTCCAGCCATTCTTTTCTTCGATGCGGACGGCAAAGAGTTATCCCAGGCGCGTATATACGCCTATAAAAGCAAGCCGCAATTCCTTCTGCACTTAGAAAAGTATAAAATTTAAGCCTGATAATTTGGAGAAAACGCAGGCGATCTTCGGCAATCGTGCAAGCTTTGTCAGTTAACTTGTAAATAAATGTAAGAACCGGCAGAAAGCGCAGGATACTCTTACAGGCTCTCGTTATAATCTTGGTCATTCTCACCAAAACAGCACCAATAATTAACGACAAGGAACCCTTTGCTGCAATGGCTAAACTGCTGGTATTGAACGGTCCCAATCTCAATCTACTGGGCACTCGCGAACCGGAAATTTACGGCGCACAGACGCTCGACCAGATTCACCAGCACCTGCAGCAATTCGCCACCAACCAGGGTCATCAGTGTGAGTGCCTGCAATCCAACCGGGAATACGAACTGATTGAGCGGATTCACGCCGCCAAGCTGGACGGCACCGCTTTTATTATTATAAATCCGGGCGCACTCACCCACACCAGCATTGCCCTGCGGGACGCTTTTACCGGTGTCGGCATACCTTTTATAGAAGTGCATATATCCAATGTGCACGCCCGTGAGAATTTTCGCAAACACTCCTACCTGGCGGATGTGGCCGCTGGTGTCATTGCCGGGCTAGGTTCCCAGGGCTACGAACTAGCCTTGCAGGCGGCCATCAAACAGGTGACCGGAAGCAACGAATAAACCGCTAACTTTAATAATAAAGAGAAGTTTTTATGGACATCCGTAAAGTTAAAAAGCTGATCGAACTGCTTGAAGAATCCGGTATCGATGAGATAGAGATAAAAGAAGGTGAAGAGTCTGTTCGCATCAGCCGTAACCAGAACAAAGGCATGATGCCGCAATATTACGCCCCCGCTCCTGCGCAGGCACCGGCGGCCCCGATAGCGACTGCAGCTGCGGAACCGTCGTCGGCGCCGGCGAGCGCACCCGCAAGCGACGAGCCTGCCGGACACAAAGTAAAATCACCGATGGTAGGCACCTTTTATCGCTCCTCTTCACCTGACTCAAAGCCCTTCGTTGAAGTAGGCCAGTCTGTGAAAGCGGGTGACACCCTGTGTATTGTTGAAGCCATGAAAATGATGAACCAAATCGAAGCGGACAAATCCGGTACGGTAGTTGCCATTCTGGCTGACAACGCAGAGCCCGTGGAATTTGACCAACCTCTATTTGTCATCAACTAAAATAAGGCCTGCACCATGTTGGAAAAAGTGCTTATCGCCAATCGAGGCGAAATCGCTCTGCGGGTGTTACGTGCCTGTAAAGAGCTCGGCATAAAAACGGTGGCAGTGTACTCCACTGCCGATAAAGAATTGATGCATATTCGCTTTGCCGACGAAGCGGTCTGCATCGGTCCGGCCAGCGCTGCCGAAAGTTATCTGAATATACCGGCGATTATCAGTGCCGCAGAAATTACCGGCGCAAATGCCATTCACCCGGGATATGGATTTCTGGCTGAAAACGCCGACTTCGCTGAGCGGGTAACCGACAGCGGATTTATTTTCATCGGCCCTAGAGCAGAAACCATTCGCCTGATGGGCAACAAAGTATCGGCCATCGAAGCCATGAAAATCGCCGGTGTTCCTTGCGTTCCGGGATCAGACGGACCGCTCACCGATGACAATAACGAAATTCTCAAAATGGGCCGTCAGATCGGCTACCCGGTTATCATCAAAGCCGCATCCGGCGGCGGTGGCCGCGGCATGCGCGTGGTGCATCAGGAAAAAGACCTGATCAAATCCATTAGCCTGACCCGCTCTGAAGCGCGTAATGCCTTCGGCGACGACACCGTGTACATGGAAAAATTCCTGACCACCCCCCGGCACGTAGAAATCCAGGTGCTGGCGGATACCCATGGTAATGCAATCTACCTGGGAGATCGGGATTGCTCCCTGCAACGTCGTCATCAGAAAGTGCTGGAAGAAGCACCCGCGCCGGGAATCCCCGACCACCTACGCAAAGAAGTGGGTGAACGCTGTGCGAAAGCCTGCCGCGACATCGGCTATTACGGCGCCGGCACCTTTGAGTTCCTATATGAGAACGAGCAGTTCTATTTTATAGAAATGAATACCCGGGTTCAGGTAGAGCATCCGGTCACAGAGATGGTCACCGGTGTCGATATCATCAAAGAACAGATCCGTATTGCCAGCGGCGAAAAGCTCAGCATTACTCAGGATGATGTAAAGATTGTCGGACACTCGATCGAGTGCCGGATCAATGCAGAGAATCCCAAGACCTTTATTCCCAGCCCCGGAACCATCAGCTACTGGCACGCTCCCGGTGGTAACGGAGTGCGCATGGATACGCATATTTACAGCGGCTACAAGGTTCCACCCAATTACGACTCCCTTATCGGTAAGCTGATTACCTATGGTGAAACCCGGGAAATCGCCCTACAACGTATGCGCAATGCGTTGGAAGAAATCCTGGTGGAAGGCATCGAAACTAATATCGAGCTGCATGAAGAAGTGATCATGAAAGACAGTGGATTCCGAAAGGGTGGCGTGGATATTCATTACCTGGAAAAAATTCTGGGTCTGCATTAAGGTCTGTCGACATTGATTGATCGCCACTGCCGGGGCCCTATTTCCGTTCAGCGGTGTAATCAGTCGCGTATTCGGAATAGGAGCCACCGGCCAACATGCCCTGGATTCAGATCAAATTACAAAGCCCCGGAGATCAGACCGGCCCCATCGAAGATCAACTGATGGGGTTAGGGGCTGTTTCCGTTACGCTTGAAGACAGCGCCGATCAACCGTTGCTGGAACCACCGCCCGGTGCCACCCCGATCTGGGACGACACCACGATAAGCGGACTGTTTGAGGCCGACGCGGACATTGAACTCATCTCAGCTGCCCTCAAAACCAGCCTCGGCGATGACAAACCCATTCGCATCGATGCGCTGGAAGACAAAGACTGGGTACGGGAATGGATGGAGGCCTACCAACCCATTGCCTTTGGCCAACGACTCTGGGTTTGTCCGAGCTGGAAAACGCCACCTGACCCGAACGCCGTCAACATGATGCTGGATCCGGGCTTGGCTTTTGGCACCGGCACCCATGAAACCACAGCGTTGTGCCTTGGCTGGCTGGATTCCACCGATCTACACGACAAAACCGTCATTGATTACGGCTGCGGCTCGGGTATTCTGGCGATCGCTGCGGCACTTCTAGGCGCCGACAAAGTCTACTGTGTGGATAACGATCCACAAGCACTGCTAGCGACCCAACAGAATGCGGAACGCAATCAGATCCAGGATAAAATGGAAGTCTTTGCACCCGCCGCCCTACCCAGCATTAATGTCGATATTCTATTGGCTAACATTCTGGCCGGCCCCCTTATTAGCTTATCGAAGCACCTGGCCAGCCTCACTAAACCGTCGGGACAAATAGTGCTGTCCGGGATATTAAAAGAACAATCTGATCAGGTCAGTGACTGCTACAGCGCCTGGTTTGATATGCAAAAGGCCACAATCGATGGCGACTGGGTTCGCCTCACTGGTACGCGAAAACACGATTAACCGCACACTAAATTCCTTACCGCATCACAGCGATTAGCAGCTAAACTGTGTACAATTACAGCAACTAACTGCTGAACGTACCCGCGACAACGTCGCTGGATGCGCAAGGAAAGGCAATCCGCTCCATGCAAGAGAATTTACTGACAAAATGCCCACATTGCGGAACCACGTTCCGACTGACCAAGGCCCAGCTTGATATTGCTGGCGGCGCCGTTCGCTGTGGTTCCTGCTATCAGGTATTCCACGCAGCAGAGCATATTGTCAAAACCTCCGTGGTCGAGGAGCGGCGCACCATCAGCAAAGAACCGGACCCTATCGAAGAAGCATTCGATATGAAATCCGACAAAGGTATGGATCCGTATGACACAAACGATCTGGACCTGGATGCCGACGATGGCGACATTTTCACCGAAGAATACCGCGCCACGATGGATACGGAATCCAGCCCCGGGGAATTAGGCTATCCACCGAGAAAATCCGACCCGAAATCCAACACCATTGTGGATGAATCCTGGGCCGAGGCCCTGCTCAAAGAGCTGGGAGAAGACACCACGGAAGACGATGAAGAATCGGCAGCAGACAATGATGATGAAGCTGACTCGTCATCGGATCTGATTAGTCGCGGCAATGCATTTGACCCGGACGAAGAGCCCATACGCAAACGACCCACCCCCAATAAAGGCAACGAACTCAGCGACACCTTCAAAAATCTTGGCACCTTTGCTGGCGACGACCCCTTCGCCACGGAAGACGACGAAGAATTTGGTTTCAATGACAGCGAATCCAATACCGACGAATCCTGGGCCAAAGCCATGCTCAATGAGCTGGAAGAAGAAGACGCCCCGAAAAAGCCGGACACGAGTCACCTTTCCTTAATCTCCGATGAAGGCCCGGAAGAGCTGAGCCCCTTTGCCGCCAAGGAATTATCCAATAACCGGGACGAAATCATCGCACGCTTAAAACAAAACAAATTAAGGGAACAGGAACTGGCACGGGCTTCCAACAAAGCGAAAAAGAAAGAATCGTTGCGCACGGAAGAAACCGAAGACTTTTTCCGGCTGCTCGAAGACGATCCGGCGCCGAGCCGGAGTGTTACCCTGATCGACGACAGCGGACTCAGCGGACTGGCCGATCTAGATGACGAGACAATCACGCCCGAGCACTTATTTGCCGACAGTGACGATCTGGCAAACGAGCATGTACCGATGAGCTCCCGAGGCTATTCTACCTATAAACGACCGGAGCGCGGTTCCAGCCTGGGCACCAAAACCGCTCTGGGCTGCCTTTTATTGCTGATCCTATTGGCGGGACAATATTGTTATTTCCAGTTCGACGAGTTGGCGCGCTCCCCTTCATTGCGCCCAACCCTGGAAAAAGTGTGTGCCGCGCTCGGCTGCCAACTGCCGGCGCAACATGACATATCTAAAATTATCGGCACCAACCTGGTGGTGCGTTCACACCCTTACGAGAAAAACGCGCTGGTAATCGACGTCATCATCAAAAACCAGGCAACGTTTGAACAGCCCTACCCCATTGTTCAACTCAACTTTGAAGACATGGACGGCAATCCCGTGGCAAGCCGTCGCTTCAAACCGGAAGAGTATATCGGCGACAAAATGCTCCCGTTAAACAGCATGCCAAGGAACACGCCGGTCCATCTGACCATGGAAATCAAGGATCCTGGACGAAATGCGGTCAATTATCAGCTCTTGTTTTTGCCCAGAAATAGCGCTAAATAGGACACATGCAGCCTGAATTCTGTTTACCTCCCCCTTCTTACCCTATAAAAGCGGTAATAGTCGAAATATTTTACAAAAGTATCGACTGCCATATTTATTATGCGGCAGTATCCGGCTATCATAGCTCGATCTTTAAGCACGACTGAAAATCATTAGGCGTTTTATTCAACAGGAGTTCCACGTGTCATTCTCCATTGGACCTCACACAATAAATAGCCCGGTGATCATGGCACCCATGGCCGGTGTCACTGACCAACCATACCGGCTACTCTGCAAGCGTCTTGGCGCAGGCATGGTGGTTGCAGAAATGTTAACCAGTGACAGTCGATTGTGGGACAGCCGTAAATCTCAGTTGCGCATGATCCATCAGGACGAACCGGAACCGCGCTCTGTACAAATCGCCGGGACCGAGCCAGACCAGATGGCAGCAGCAGCCCGGCTTTGCGTTGAACGGGGCGCCCAGATTATTGATATCAACATGGGCTGCCCGGCAAAAAAGGTCTGCAAAAAAGCCGCAGGATCAGCGCTGCTTAAAGATGAAGTACTGGTCAGATCTATCTTGAATGCCGTTGTTTCGGCAGTTGAAGTACCAGTTACCCTGAAGATTCGCACCGGCTGGAGTCCTGAGCAACGCAACGGCGTCACCATCGCCCGCATCGCTGAGGAAGCTGGTATACAGGCACTGGCGGTTCATGGTCGAACCCGCGCTTGCGCTTACAAAGGAACTGTAGAGTACGATACCATTGCCCGGATTAAGGAAAGCATCAACATCCCCGTATTCGCCAATGGTGACATCACTACACCTGAGCAAGCCAGGCAGGTCCTCGCCCACACCGGGGCAGACGCAATCATGATAGGACGAGCAGCACAGGGAAACCCTTGGATCTTTCGGGAAATTGAGCATTATCTCAAAACCGGGGTTACGCTTCCGACGCCATCTTCAAAGGAACTGAAGGCAGTGATTTTAGAGCATCTACACCGCTTGCACGACTTTTATGGCGACTATTTGGGAGTCCGTATCGCGCGAAAACATCTCGGGTGGTATGTACAACGGCTTCCGATGGGAGCACAATTTAAATCATTTTTTAACCAGCTTGAAATAGCGTCGGAACAACTCGCCAGTGCTCAGGAGTATTTTGAGCAACTAATCGAGGGAGAGGTAATGGCGGCATGAATGAAACAAACTTCAACGATGAAGCATCTTTTAGCAGCAATTCAACTTCAGCAAGCAACGCAGACCTGAAACAACATTTGGTAACCTCGCTTGAACAGGGCAGCCAAACGTTGCGGGACAACGTTCACAGGGCGCTACGGAATTACTTTGCGCACCTGGACGGACAACCCGTAACCGATGTTTATCAGATGGTGTTGTCTGAGGTGGAAGCCCCTTTACTGGAAACGGTAATGGAATACACTCGGGGCAACCAGACTAAGGCATCCGTACTGCTCGGCCTCAATCGCGGAACATTGCGTAAAAAGCTGAAAACTTACGGCCTGATCTGAAGCATTACTCCCGGTACCGGACACTCAGCTAACCGCTCCGGCACCGGGCAGCCAACTACCTAATCTGCTTATGTAAAAGCATAAGCCGCTGCATTCTGTTGCGGTTCCAAAACCCCTCTGCGTGCACAGGGCAGGATTACCTGTTTTTTTTGACTCTGGACCCTTAAAACGCCAGCCAATTCCGACTACAATGCGCCCTCCCCGGGCTCGGCACGGGTTACCCGTTCCACCATCCGATTCGCTAATCAAACAGTAAACGCAGACATCCATCATGAGCAGACCTATCAAACGCGCACTAATCAGTGTATCCGACAAAACCGGTATCGTTGAGTTCGCCCAGGCGCTAGCCGCCCAGGGTGTGGAAATACTATCCACCGGCGGCACCTTCAAGCTGCTGCGGGAGCACAACATTGCAGCCACTGAAGTTTCCGACTACACCGGGTTCCCCGAAATGATGGATGGTCGGGTTAAGACACTGCATCCGAAAGTACACGGCGGTATTCTGGGCCGGCGTGGTACCGACGATAAAGCCATGGCGGAGCACGGCATCACACCCATCGATCTGGTGGCAGTCAATTTATATCCGTTCGAAAAAACCGTCGCCAATCCCAACTGTGATCTGGCAACTGCAATCGAAAACATTGATATCGGCGGCCCGACGATGGTTCGCTCCTCAGCGAAAAACCACCACTGGGTGACTATTGTGGTCAACGCATCCGACTACGGACGGGTCATCGAAGAAATGCGCAACAACCGGGGCAGCGTCAGCGATCAAACCCGGTTTGAACTGGCATTAGCGGCCTTTGAGCATACCGCCAGCTATGACGGTGCCATCGCCAATTATCTGGGCGGTCTCAAAGGCGACGGCGAAAAGACCCCATTCCCGCGCACCTTCAACACTCAATTTCTCAAAGTGCAGGAAATGCGATACGGCGAAAATCCGCACCAGCAGGCCGCCTTCTATAAAGAGGCGAACCCGGCAGAACCCAATGTCAGCAGCGCGCGACAACTGCAGGGCAAAGCACTGTCATTTAACAATGTAGCGGATACCGATGCCGCGCTGGAATGCGTTAAGTCCTTCAACGAACCGGCCTGCGTTATTGTGAAGCACGCCAACCCCTGCGGTGTTGCCATTGGCCAGTCCATTAACGAAGCGTATGCGCGCGCGTTTCAGACCGATCCCACCTCCGCTTTTGGCGGCATCATTGCTTTTAACCAGCCACTGGACGAGCAAACTGCCCGCGACATTATTGATAAGCAATTCGTCGAAGTCATAATTGCGCCCGGCGCCAGTGGCGCCGCTGTAGCCATCGTCGGAGAAAAGAAAAATGTGCGCCTGCTGACTTGCGAAGCCTGGGGCGAACGCAGCGCCGCGTTCGATTACAAACGTGTCAACGGCGGACTGCTGGTGCAGGATCGTGATAATGGCATGATCGGCGAGTCGGATTTGAAAGTTGTGACCAAGCGTGCACCAGACGAAGCAGAAATGCGGGATTTGTTGTTCTGCTGGAAAGTCGCAAAATTTGTTAAATCCAATGCCATCGTCTATGCGAAAAACCGTCAGACTATCGGAATCGGTGCGGGCCAGATGAGCCGGGTGTACAGTGCCAAAATCGCTGGCATCAAAGCCGCAGATGAAGGCTTATCCGTTCCCGGATCAGTGATGGCTTCAGACGCATTCTTTCCTTTTCGCGACGGCATTGACGCTGCTGCTGAAGCCGGTATCCGCGCGGTGATTCAACCAGGCGGTTCGATTCGCGATGAAGAGGTCATTGCCGCTGCAGATGCTGCCGACATTGCCATGGTGTTTACGGGCATGCGACATTTCAGGCACTAGGGCGGCCAATTAACACTCATTCCGATAACTATTTCTGAGGGTACACAATGAACATTCTGATTATTGGTGGTGGCGGTCGAGAACACGCTTTAGCCTGGAAAGCAGCCCAATCTCCTGTCGTGGAAAAGGTGTATGTTGCACCGGGTAATGCCGGCACCGCCCTGGAACCCGGTGTCGAGAATGTGAATATTGATGCAATGGACCTGGACGCCTTGGTCGCCTTCGCTCAGGAAAACCGTGTTTATCTCACCATTGTGGGGCCGGAAGCACCGTTAGTGGCCGGGGTTGTGGATGCGTTCCGTGCTGCCGAATTGAAGTGTTTCGGTCCCACCCAAGGTGCGGCTCAACTGGAAGGTTCCAAAGCGTTCACCAAAGATTTCCTTGCACGACATAACATCCCGACGGCCGCCTACGGCAACTTTACCGAAATCGATAAAGCGGTCGCCTACGTTAAACAGCAAGGCGCGCCTATTGTCGTTAAAGCAGATGGCCTTGCCGCGGGCAAAGGCGTCATACTGGCTCAAAGTGAAGAAGAGGCTATTGCCGCTATAAATGACATGCTGGCTGGAAATAAATTCGGGGACGCCGGTAGCCGGGTGGTAATAGAAGAATTTCTGGTGGGCGAAGAAGCCAGCTTTATCTGCATGGTCGATGGTAAGAATGTGTTGCCCATGGCGACCTCTCAGGATCACAAAGCCCGGGACAACAATGATCTGGGCCCGAATACCGGCGGCATGGGTGCCTACTCCCCCGCTCCGGTGGTGACGCCGGAAATCCAGCAGCGGGTCATGGACGAGGTTATTTATCCCACCGTGCGCGGCATGGAAGCGGAGGGAAATACATACACCGGATTCTTATACGCCGGGCTAATGATCAGCAAAGACGGCACACCCAAAGTGCTGGAATATAACTGTCGCTTCGGTGACCCGGAAACCCAACCGATCATGATGCGATTGCAATCGGATCTGGTCGCGCTGTGCGATATGGCGATTGAGGGCAAGCTGGATCAGACGGAAGCTCAGTGGGATTCACGGGCATCACTCGGCGTGGTACTGGCGGCAGGCGGTTATCCGGAAAGTTACGCAAAAGGCGATATTATTTTCGGCTTACCGGAAAGCGATCAGGATATCTGCAAAGTGTTCCACGCGGGCACCCAGTTAAATGGCGAACGAGTGGTTACCAACGGCGGCCGGGTACTTTGCGCTGTGGCTCTGGGGGATACGGTGGCCCAGGCCAAAGGCCGCGCCTATGACCTGGTCCAGCAGATCAACTGGAACAACGTCTATTACCGCACCGACATCGGCTATCGGGCAGTGGCGCGGGAGCAGGAAGAAAACTAGGCCCTGTCGATCGTTAGTCGAATCGGCACCGGTTCACATTCTTCGAAACGGTGCCATCCCGATTTAACTCAGCTCGACCGGCATCATATCCACTTCCTGGCGAAACTCATCAACCACTGTCTCGACATCTTCAATATCATCGAATCGCCCCACGTGCAGCAGCGCCTCGCCCAGGTTCACCAGGGGCAAGTTGGTTGCGCCGATCACGATGCCGCCGAATGGTGCCTTGACCGGCGTTTCACTGCCACCCAAAGGGCCATCAATAATGCCGAGCAGCTCTCCACGCACCACACGGTCTCCCAATTTGAGGTGACTGCGGAACAACCCGTCGGCCGGAGCCCGCACCCAGGCCGACGACTTAGCAACAAAGGTGTTGTTCGTTTCTTTTTTCGGGTTGCGCCGCGGTGGCAACATATTTAAATGAGTCATCACATTGCGCACCCCCTTTACTCCGGCAATAATCGCGGGCTCGTCAAAACGCAGCGCTTCACCGGCCTCGTAGGTAATAATCGGAATGCCGAGATCGTCGCCTGCTCCGCGCAGTGATCCGTCTCGAATCGGTGCATCAATTATTAACGGCAGGCCAAACGCATGCGCCATATCGGCGGCTTTTGTATTCTCCAGGTGCACCCGGATTTGCGGCATATTGGAACGGTGGATTGCCCCGGTATGCAAATCGATTGCGTACTGACATTTACCCAGTATTTCCTGCACAAATAGATGGGCGATACGTCCGCCCAGGGAACCCTCCTCTGACCCCGGAAAGCAACGGTTCAGATCACGCCGGTCAGGCAAATAGCGGGACCGATGAATCACACCCAACACATTCACCATAGGCACCGCAATCAAGGTGCCTTTCAGGCTCTTGATCCAGGGAGCGGAAATGACTCTCCGCGTCACTTCCACCCCATTCAGCTCGTCACCGTGAATTGCGGCGCAGATCAGTAATACGGGCCCCGGCGCTTTGCCGTTCACCACCTGTACCGGAATCGATATATTGGTTTGGGTGTAAAGCTGACCGATGGGGATATGAAACGTTTTTTGCGTACCGGCTTCGATACGCTCACCGAAGATTTCCAGGCTGTTTTTGCTGCGGCTCATGCACGGTTTCCTGATCGGGATTTTAAGTTTTTATTAATTCAGTATCGCCAGCTTTTCAGCCCTTGCCAACCGTGCGGCTGGTAGCGGTGCCGTCGGCGATTTTCTTTTCCATGAACCCGATAATCATACCGGCAATGTCTTTCCCGGTCGCTGTTTCAATACCCTCCAGCCCCGGCGATGAATTCACTTCCATTACCAACGGACCATGATTAGAACGAATCAGGTCAACCCCGGCCACATTCAACCCCATAATCCGGGCAGCACGGACCGCAGTAGCACGCTCTTCCGGCGTTATTTTCAGTAACGTAGCGGTGCCGCCCCGATGCAGATTGGAACGGAATTCCCCCGGCATTGCCTGTCGCTTCATGGCTGCCACGACCTTGTCACCGATAACCAGGCAGCGAATATCAGCCCCGGACGACTCGGCAATGTATTCCTGAATCAAAATATTGGCTTTTAATCCAAGAAAAGCCTCGATCACACTTTCAGCGACTTTTCGGGTATCGGCCAGCACCACACCAATGCCCTGGGTGCCTTCCAGCAATTTGATGACCAGGGGAGCACCGCCCACCATATCGATCAAATCCGGAATTTCATCAGGCGAATGGGCGAAACAGGTGACCGGCATCCCGACCCCTTTTCGGGACAGCAGTTGCAGTGAACGCAACTTATCCCGGGAGCGGGATATAGCCACCGATTCATTCACGGAATACACCCCCATCATCTCGAACTGGCGCACCACCGCAGTACCATAGAAAGTAATTGACGCGCCGACCCTGGGGACGACCGCATCAAAATCTTCCAGGGACTTGCCTTTATAGTGGATGGTAGGTTTATGGGTGGCCATATTCATATAACAGCGCAGAGTATCAATGACTCTGACTTCATGACCACGAGCCTCGCCCGCTTCAACCAGCCGACGGGTAGAATAGAGTTTTGGGTTACGCGAAAGAATTGCGACTTTCATTAAATTTAGAACACCTGAAGTAAATACGAAGCTGAGAATTGTGTGATGGGATTGGCAGGCTGGCATTGTTATACGCCAGTGTCCGCGTCCCATTATATACCTTGCGATGCGCTGGACTATACTGATTAAAACACCACATGAATGATATTTAACGCACCGGCATGGATTGTAACATGAGCACTGATGCTTTAGCTGTGGATGAGGGCACGATCAAGAACCTGATTCCATTCAATGAGTTATTCCGGCACCAATTTCAGGAAGCGCTAAGATGTTGCGAGCAGATCAGCGCACCACCCCGCAAAAAACTCTTCAAGCGCGGGGATAACGATCCCTTCTGGTATTACCTGCTGAAGGGTAGTGTGAATTTAATTGATGAAGACTTCAACAGTTCAACCCTGAACGCAGAAGATGAACAATGCCTGCATGCGCTGGATAACCAACCACCTCATCGTTATTCTGCAATCACTACCTCAGAATGCCTGCTGCTCAAAGTGGATAAACAACGTTTGGATCTTGCCATCACCTGGGAACAGGCCGGCGGTTACGACGTGGAGGATCACGATGACGATACCGACTGGATGTCCGCTTTGCTTGATACCGACGTATTCAGCAAAGTACCCCCGGCGAATATTCAAAAACTGTTTGCCACCTTTAAACGCAACACCGCAAATCTGGGTGACGTGATCATCAAAGAAGATCAACCGGGTGATCGGTTCTATGTCATTGAGCACGGTTCTGCTGTAGTCAGCAAACGATCCGGAGACCGCACTGACACTCTGGCCAGGCTTGAGGCTGGTCAATTTTTCGGCGAAGAAGCGCTGGTAGGTAAAACCACCCGTAACGCCACTGTCACCATGGAAACCGATGGCGCTCTGATGTATTTGGAAGAAGAGGAATTCAAACAGCTTCTTGAGCAACCGGTTTTGCACCACATAAAAGAACACGAATTGGAAACCCTGCGCCAAAGCCACCCGGACATGGTAATGGTGGATGTGCGTCTGAGCGGTGAATACAAGCACTTCAATCGCGCAGGCTCGGTGAATATCCCACTCAACAAATTACGTCAACGCAGCGCGCAAATGGATAAAGACACCTGCTACGTCGTTTGTCACAATGCCGGTCCCCGCAGCGAGCTGGGTGTTTACCTGCTAATAAAAGAAGGCTTTCAGGCCTATCTGTTGGAAAGCGCAGAATAATCGGCATCCCCCGGGGTTTGCTTGAACCGGTCAAAAAACATTAAATGATGTCGTGGTCGTGGGATTCAACGGCCAGAGTGAATATACTAGTCACAAAATAATCAACAGCAGGGCGTTTTTTGGCTCAGACTAAACATTTTTCCCGAGCAACCCGCTATAGACACCGGTATTCGCCTTTGTGGCTATGGCTGTGCTTGTTTTGCTGCCTGAATGTCTGTTCTTCGCTACAGGCGGATGTGATTTTGCAAAATCCCCAGTACCTAATGAAGATTACGCAGAATGTCTCCTACTTCGAAGACAAAGACAACCAGTATGGCCCCGATAGTTTTCTGAATCCCGAAATACAACAACAGTTCACCCCCGCCAGAACACCGGTTTTACGGATGGGTTATACCGATGCAACCCTGTGGCTTCAGCTGGAAATCAAAAGTGAATTGGAGTTTGAAAGTAATGCATTGCTGTATGTCAATCTTCCCAACATTGGCCTAATCCGGGTATATCAACGCACCGACGACGGCATGAAACTACTGGAAGAAGTCGGTAGCTTAACGCCTCACCTGTTCGGATTCATACGCCACCGATCTCCAGCGGTTCGCCTGCAGCTGAATCCGGCAGTGCCCAGCGATATCCTGGTTGAAGTTCGTTCCCAACAATATATGACTTTTACGCTCAACCTAGCGGATCCCGCCAGCTTCTATGAGTTGCAGTTTAAGCAGCACTTAATACTGGGGGTAACGCTGGGTGCCCTGCTAATGTTGATTATCTATGGGGTGTTCGGGAAAATCCGCAACCGGGATAAAAGTTATCTAAGCTACACCCTGTACGCCCTATCAATCGCTTTCTATATTATGGTCAGTTACGGCTATATCGGTTACTACTGGTTCCCGGTAACCGGCCTGCAAGTAAGACTCGAGAGCGCCTCGCTCATCGCTCTGTGCATCTGCAGTCTTTTCTTTACGCAAAAATTATTAGACTTGCACCGCACCCGCCACCATCTGAACACCGTATTGCAAACGCTTATTGTTGTAAATTTGCTGAGTCTGGTTTTGATTAATTTCATTGACCAGCAGTTTGCCTCTAAAATGTCCGTGAGCCTGGCGCTGATTTGCATCCCGCTGGCCAGTTACGCCACCGCCTTACGGGCGTTTGATCGATTCAGCCCGGCACGGATCCTGATAATCCCCCGTGTCATTTTGGCGCTCATCGGTGCGTTAACAGCGCAAACGGTATTTGGCTTACTGGCAATCGAATTCGAAACCCTGAATGTCCTGGTATCTGCATTGTGCCTGGACTGCGTAGCCAGCGTCTACGCATTGCAGTTGCGCAGCCAAATTCACCAGAAGGCAGAGGAACAACAACGCCAACGAATTGCAGTGGCAGAAGCAGAACGACGCGCTAAAACGGAATTTCTTGCTCAGCTAAGCCACGAGATACGCACGCCAATGAACGGTATTCTGGGCATGTCAGAGTTATTGGAAGATTCACCACTGACGCCTTCGCAGCAGGATTACGTCCGCACCATCACCTACTCCGGCAACAACCTTTTAAAAATCCTCGACGATATCCTGGATTATTCAAAAATTGAAACCGGCAAAATGACATTGGATTTCACCTCTTTTGATATCGGCTCCATGCTCAGCGAGTGCATCGACCTATTCCGCCAGCGCGCCGAAGAAAAAGGCATCGAACTCATCACCCATATCCAGGGCGATGTACCGTTTCAGGTCAAAGGGGACACAACCCGTATCCGCCAGGTACTCGCCAACCTGATCTCCAATGCCATTAAATTCACCGACCACGGCGAAGTAGTGATCGACATCAACAAGGATGCCGAACGATCCGAAAATCATATTCGCTTTTCCGTTACCGATACCGGTACCGGCATCAGCCGAGAGGCACTACAAGACATTCTGAAGACCGATCGCAACCACTTGGAACAACTGGGCCACCGCGGCCTCGGGTTACCGATATCCCAGCAACTGGTTGGCATCATGCACGGTAGTTTCGGGGCAAAAAGCGCGCCCAATAAAGGCAGCTCATTCTGGTTTAGTATTCCGCTGGAGCCCGATCCAGAAGGGCAGGATATACCCCTTTACGCCGATCAATTAAACGGCCTGCGCCTGTTAATTGTCGATGACAATGCCTCCTGCCGATTGGTGATACAGCAACAAGCCAGCAGCTGGGGCATGACACTGGCCACCGCAGTCAATGGCAAGCAGGCACTGGCGTTACTGCACAACCAGGCCACCATCCACGAACCCTTTGATGTGGTGATTCTGGATCATGAAATGCCCGGTATGACCGGCATGGAATTGGCTGCCCGCATTAAAGAAGACACCATCATCAACAACGACCCCCTGGTAATGATGCTCACCGGGCTAGGCATGGCACCCAGCGCCACCGCCGCACGAAATGCCGGCATCCGCCGGGTAATCAGCAAACCGGTCACTGGACGGGTGTTGAAAGTTGCCTTACTGGAAGAATTAGCCCATATCCGCCGCATACACGCCAATCACCCCCAAGACACCTACATCACCCGCCAGCTACCGGCGATGAGTATTTTAGTAGCCGAAGACCATCATTTGTCACAGAAAGTCGTGCGGGGCATGCTAACCCGTTTGGGTATGCAGGCGGTGACGGTGGAAAACGGCAAAGCGGCTCTGGAAAAAGTGCAGCAGCAGCAATTTGATCTGATTCTCATGGATTGTGAAATGCCGGAAATGAATGGATTTGAAGCCACGGTAGCCATCCGCCAATGGGAGCAGGAATGCAATCGTAAACCGATTCCTATTATTGCCCTCACTGCACACATAATGGATGAGCACAAAGAGCGTAGCTTACGCTGCGGTATGAATGCGCACTTGGCAAAACCGATCGAACTCAACGAGCTGCGGGACATTCTGTTGTTATGGTCGGACCATCCCGGATCCGTTATTGATCCGGCCATGGATAATGACAACCACCCATAGGCGCAGGATTAATCCGCTGCCACGGTCCGTCCCCCGGCCCAGTGGCGCAACGCGGCCAGTGGCTCGGCCATTACCACTGATAACGGCTTGGTAGAAGCAATTTCGTCCATTATGTGCCGGGTGTCCAGCGCCGCCCCTTCTGCCTGACAACGATATAACGCTGACACCAACGCCTGCTCAACCTCAGCCCCGGAAAACCCTTCACTACTATATGCCAGGGAATCCAGATCCAGCGTCGAAGGATCATGACCACGTTTTGTCAGATGGATGCTGAAAATATCACGGCGAACCGCCTCGCCCGGAAGATCGACAAAGAAAATCTCATCCATTCGGCCTTTGCGCACCAGCTCCGGCGGCAGTCGGGAAATATCATTCGAGGTTGCCACCAGAAACACCGGTGCCTTACGCTCCGCCATCCAGGTCAGTAACGCTCCCAACAATCGTTTCGACGTTCCGTTGTCGCTGTCTTCTCCGGACACCGCCTTCTCGATTTCATCAAGCCACAACACGCAGGGCGACAGCGCCTCGGCCAACGCCAACGACTCGCGCAGATTGCGCTCCGTTTCGCCGATGAATTTATTAAACAATGCCGAAAAATCCAGCCGCAACAGAGGCACCCCCCACATACCGGCCACGGCCTTCGCGGCCAGACTTTTACCTCCCCCCTGCACACCGAGCAATAACACCCCTTTGGGCAGATCCAATGCGGTATCACTGGTGGCTGCGTCTTGCACCTGCAAAAAACGCTCGCGACGTTTTAATAACCAATTTTTGAGCACACTCAAGCCGCCCACGTCGGAAAAGCTGGCGGTGTCGTATTCAAAGCTGAGAACGCCGTTCATTCCCAGCAGCTCGAATTTCGCTTTGTTCAGATCCGGCAGATCACTGGCGGTAATAGCCCCGTCATCAAATATAGCGCCACGAGCCAACCGCCGCGCATCGGAAAAGGTCATGCCACGCAGATTGGCCACCAGTTTCGACAAGGTCCGGTTATCGGTTTTTACTTTCAACCCCTGGTTCTGATAAGACCAGACTGCAGCCTCCTCCTTCACCAAGTGCATCAGCTGCTCATCATTGGGTAAGGAAATCTCCATCCGCGCACTGTAACGTTGCAACTCCGGTGCAATAACAAATGCGTGGCTGAGCAGCACCACTGTGTGCTGGTTCTGATCGTGGGCCATGGCAATTTCCTTCAGTAGACGTATATTTCTCGGCTCCCCTTCCAGATACGGGTGAATATCGCAAAGTACGAAAATGCCGGGGCGCGCAGATGCTTTTATATGACGCAACACCGCTTCTGGCTCACTGGTTTGCCGCTCGTCGATTTCATGGGTCAAATCAATCCGCTTCACCCCTTCGGTCACCGACCAACTGAAAACCGGTTTATTCAGCTGAATCCCGCTGCGTTTGATCAAATCCAGCGCCCGTGGCTCTTCATGGGTTTCAATGATGATCAGCGGCACTCTGGACCGCATCATAATTTCCAGGTCGTTTACATCGGGCATCAGGGTCACACTGTCCTTATTCTTGAGCGGGATGTTGCGGGACTTCCGCAACGGGTCAGAACCTATATAATAGTCATTTTTCAGCGGCGACGTCGGAACCCGATCATGAGCAGTCAGCGTAACCAGCATCCATCACGCCACCTTAGCGTCTTTGACCGTCTGATCGGCCAGGCAGACAATGCGCTACGAACCCTGGCTGGCGGCCATCACGGCAGTGAACGGGCCCACCCAGCCAACGATACTGAATGTCCACAGCTCAGTCCGCAACAACGCCGCCACGTTGCCGGATTAATGAGAGTAAATCACACCGGCGAAGTCTGTGCACAGGCACTTTACAAAGGGCAGGCCGCCACCGCGCGTCTACCCCGCATACGCAGGCAAATGGAAATCTCCGCGCAAGAGGAAGAAGATCATCTGTACTGGTGCCAACAGCGGATAACCGAGTTAAACAGTCACACCAGTTTTTTGAATCCGCTTTGGTACGTGCTCTCGTTTGGCATTGGTGCGGGAGCCGGAGTAATCGGTGATCGCTGGAGCCTGGGGTTTGTTGAAGAAACCGAACATCAGGTTTGCGCGCACCTGCAGGGACATTTGGAGAAGCTGCCGCAAAAAGACGAAAGAAGCCGCAAAATATTACAGCAAATGCAGGAAGATGAAGCACGACACGCGCAAACCGCCCACCAAGCCGGCGCAATGGCTTTGCCTTTTCCGGTCAAAAAATTAATGCAATCCGTGGCGAAAGTCATGACGACCACCGCCTACCGGATTTAATTTTTTGCATTGGAAAAAATACATTTAGGAAACGGACAGCGTTTTTGCCAAAAAAATGCAACAAAACCGCCGTATAGCGCAAACTTTTTCCATCACTTTTCTGAAGTTCTGTTACAATTAGGGGCAGATTATGGACCGAAAAGTGGTGGCATTAACATTGACCTGATGCAAAAAACCAGGCCACTGTACATCGCACTATAAATTCCGGAACCTGGATAAAGCAAACTCCGATTTGCTTTATCAAACCGCCGGAAACATTCAAACAAAAAAACTGATTACTCCAAGGATCTATGCTGGACACTGAAGCCGCAATTGACACGGAAGCCTGTTTCAAACTGAAAGGCAGCCGCGTCACAATGACCATACTGGAGCTCTATCGTTACGATTATCAGAGCTTCAATGATGCCCTCTCCGCCAAGGTAAGCACTGCCCCCGATTTTTTTCAGCAAACCCCGGTCATCCTCAGCCTGGAAAAATGCGCAAACGATGAATTCGTGGACTTTATTGAGCTGAGTGAGCTGTGTCGTGAATTCGGCATGGTTCCGGTTGCAATCCGGGGTGGAACTGAACAGCAGGCGGTATCTGCTAACGTAGCCGGGCTACCGATACTGCCTCCTGCCACCAGCAGCCGGCAGACGCAACCCGCCAAGCCAGCAACCGAGGCCACAAACGAACTTGAAATAGTGGAAGAAGAAGTTCCTGCCACGGCGAATAAAATTATTACAACCCCGATACGTTCCGGTCAGCAAATTTATGCGCCCGGCGGTGATCTGGTGGTGATTGCCCCCGTTAGTGCCGGTGCAGAAATCCTGGCCGACGGCAATATCCATGTTTACGGTCCGTTAAGAGGCCGGGCTTTGGCGGGCGTCAAAGGTGACGCAAGTGCCAGGGTATTTTGTCAACAGCTGGAAGCGGAGCTTATTTCCATCGCCGGCAATTACAAAGTGAACGAAGACCTTCGCGGAGAGCACTGGAAGCAGGCAATCCGCGCTCACCTTGAAGGTGACCAACTTATTATCAGCCCACTGTGACAATTTAATAAAGAGGATACGACATTGGCAGAAATTATCGTGGTGACCTCAGGCAAAGGTGGTGTTGGCAAGACCACGACCAGCGCAGCCCTCGGAACCGGCCTGGCCCTGAAAGGCCACAAGACCGTCATTATCGACTTTGATGTGGGTTTACGTAACCTGGATCTGATCATGGGTTGTGAACGGAGAGTGGTTTATGACTTCGTTAACGTGATCAATGGCGAAGCCAACCTGAATCAAGCCCTGATTAAAGACAAACGTGTAGAAAACCTCAGCATCCTTCCAGCGTCCCAAACTCGTGACAAAGACGCTTTAACCCAGGAAGGTGTTCAAAAGGTACTCAACGATTTAAAGAAAACCCACGATTATATTGTGTGCGACTCACCCGCCGGCATCGAAAAAGGGGCCCACATGGCCATGTATTTCGCCGACCGCGCGCTGGTCGTAACCAACCCGGAGGTCTCATCAGTACGGGACTCGGATCGCATCCTGGGCATACTGCAAAGCAAAACCCTGCGAGCAGAAAATGGGGAAGAGCCGATTAAGGAACACTTGCTGCTGACTCGCTACAGCCCGGAACGGGTGGAAAAAGGTGAAATGCTCAGTGTAAGGGATGTAGAGGAAATTCTTTCCATACCGTTGCTGGGTGTCATCCCGGAATCAAAAGCGGTACTCAGTGCTTCCAACCAGGGCCAACCGGTGATTCTGGATGAAGAGAGTGATGCAGGCCAAGCCTATATCGACGCGGTACGTCGCTTACTGGGTGAAGACATTGAGCACCGATTCCTCAATGCGACCAAGAAAGGCCTCCTGTCGAGAATGTTTGGAGGTCGGTAATGAAATTTTTTGATTATTTTAAATCTAAGAAAAAAAGCACAGCCAGCGTTGCCAAAGAGCGCCTGCAGATCATTGTTGCCCATGAACGCACTGCAAAAAACCAACCGGATTACCTGCCCGCTTTGCAGCGGGACCTGATCGCGGTGATCAGTAAGTACGTGGCCATCAGTGAAGAAATGGTGAACGTCACTCTGGACAAAAATGATGAGTACGCGGTTCTTGAACTCAACATCACGTTACCGGAAACCGAAGACGAATTGGCGGCAACCTGACAGTAAACAGTTAGGTGGCGCACCACTCGGCGCGCTACCTAACTGCATAACACAAGCCGTGCTATCGCTATCAACTAGAATGGGCACTCTAATACGGCGGGTTACTGCAAAAGCCGATTAAGCCAGTGCCTGGCTGCACTCCTCGCTGCTATAGAAATCGTCCAGGTTGCCGCGAATGCGCTGCTCGATCAAGTTCCATAAAGCCTCGCGCCCCAATAAACCGGGCAGAATCTGTTTCAACTCATCGCTGATGTAATCCTGGGTATAACCGATTTCGGTGGCCAGCTCGGCCAACGGCTTGCTGCCATTTTCATCCAGAATATGGACAATGACCTTTGCAATCATATTGTGCAGGTATTCCGTCGTGCGCAGTTCTGCCCATAATGTATCACCGATTGCGATGCTGTCGTCGATGTCCTGTTCCGTCACATAGCCCTTAAATTTAGAGAATTCTTTCTTACTCACGGTACTCCAAAAGTGATCGGCTATGGTTTTGATATTGCCTTCGGACAAAGCATTATTCAGCACCTTTTCCGACAGTTCTACCGAACTGCGTAGATTGCCTGCAATAAACTTTTTGATGGTGCCTTCCGCGGCGGCTTCCAGTTTCGGCATGGCTTTATTCAATTGTTTTGCGCCGGCTTTCATCAGGGCCGAAACCCCGGGCACTTTTTTCACAACGACATTTTCGGTCATCACGTAATCCTTGATACCGTGATACAACACATCGGTAATCAGTTCGCTATAAACCGGACTTTCCAATATCAGATGAATGATGTCCATGCGCAGCTTTTCAAACTGAGCGAAATGGGAAACGGCTTTGTCGTATTCCCCTTTAGGCACCAGAGACGTTATATTGGTGCCGTCATTGAGTTCAGATTGAATGACCGTTACCGCGCTTTTCACCACGATGTCTCTCAAGGCCTGGTTGAAAGGCGCGTGCTCGACCAGCCGCAACACGGTTTTCACCAATAAATCACGATCCAGAACCTCTTCCAGGGTCACCGTCGCGCCCCATTGATAGATTTCAGACACTTCGCGGTCGATGGTTTGCAGCAACCCGTCCGCCTGCAAGCGGGACAGCATAAACCGGACATGAGCCTCCTGAAGTTTCGCCGCATTAGATTGGGTTTGTTCGGACATGGTATTTCCTCTTAAATAATATCGCTACATCTGACTGATATACTGACGTCGATACCGTGCCGGGGTAACCCCCTGCAAACGTTTAAACGCCCTGCTGAAATTGGAGGCATCACTGTAACCCAACATCATGGCGATGGCTTCCACCGAGCGCTTCGATTCCGTTAATAAACGTTTCGCCTGTACCATTCTTACCCGATCCAGTACATCCTGAAAGGTGGTACCGTGGTCATGCAGGCGTCGCTTGAACGTGCGTCCGGATAAATGCAGCTTACTCGCAACTTGTTCCAGTTTCGGGTAATCCGGCTGCGCTTCTTTCAGAATCCGGTGTACACGGTACAGCAGGTCATCTTCCACTTGTATGGTCTGTAGTTCACGCTCACATTGCGCTTCGGCCAATTGCCGCGCCAACGGATCGGACAGTGTCAACGGCCTTAGTAATAACGGCTTTTTAAAGATTAACTGATTCGCATCCTGATTAAAGCGAACCGCCACCCGGCGCGGAAACCAGCCTTCCATTTCATCAAAATACACCGGCTGCTCACAAGTTCGCCGACAGCGCACATCTTCGGGGATCTCTCCCAACAAATTCAGGCTCATGGTGCCAAAGCTGGTCATCACGGACTCCGTCAGGAATACCGAAGCCTCCCCTAAAGAGACCAATTCGTCCAGCTGCAATACCACCTCATCGCCCATATCGAAAATATTCAGCTGCAAGAAATCAAACCGGGTGCGGCAGTATTTCACCGCCAGCTCCAACGCCTCTCCTAACGTGGACGCGCTCATGGCAGCAAAACCGAGAAAGCCGTGTGTGGATAATTTGAGTTGAAAGCCGAATTTGAAAGCCAGCGCAGGATCACGGGAAAGTAATTGTGCGTTTTCAATTAACGCTTTGTACTGGGCAGCAGATAGACGCCCGTCAGGCGACTTCAGTGTGGTCAGCTCAACTTCTGTACCGGCTAATAACTCCGCCGGAGGTATCCCGCTCTTAACCAGCATTTCCACCAATAATGCAGCGTAGGTGGCGCTGGCACTGAGGTGATCCAGCTCGGTTTCACTCCGGTATTGCATTAATTGCTCGCTTCCGTGGCCCTAAATGACCAAACCTTACTCTTTGACCACAAAGCTGACAAGTGTTGATTCTGCGATTAGAAAAACTCTTCTTCACTACTGGGCTTTGGACTGAATGGGGCTGGGAAGTCCGCACCGGGTGTGCGATCCGGGCCAGCTGGCTGATGATCAGGGGATAGGGGTTGCGAGGCTTCGGTAGCCGGGTTGGAGGTGTCGTTATCATCGCTGATGACCATATCGAAACCCTCCAGGTTTTCCAAACCGGACTGGATCAGTAAATCCGGGTTGAACTCAGGGTCCTCAGGCAGGGGCTTTTCACCCGACAGATACTTTTCATCCTCTGCCCCTTGCTCGATGACGATCTCGACCCGGCGATTACGGGATCGGTTTTTCTCACTGCTGTTATCAATCAAAGGCTTGGTATCGGCCAACCCCACTACCGAAAATTTGTGTGGGTCCATGTCTTTTGTTTTTAGTAACTCATGAGCTACTGACACCGCACGCGCCGAGGACAACTCCCAATTGGAACGAAAACGCGCCGTTGAAATAGGAATATCGTCGGTGTGCCCTTCCACCGAATTATTGCCATTAACATCTTTAATCGCAGCCCGAATGCGATCCATGATGGGAATAAAGCTGGCTCGCAAGGTTGCTGAACCACTGGGAAATGACCCCTTTTCTTTCACCCGGATCACGATATAGCGGTTGCGGGTTTCCACTTCTACGTCACCGCTTTGAATGTCGTTTTTGAGCGATGCAGCGACCTTCACCGCATCCGCCTGGGTCATTGCAATCAGGCGCTCAAGGATTTCGGCACTATTGTCCGCGCCGCCGCCTTCCGTCTTGCCATCGCCTTTATTGGAATCTGAATCACCCGGTGAACGCACATCCAGGTTCACGTTCATGGTTTCAGCAGTGATCTGCCGGACTTCGTTGAGGGGCGTCGGGTCCGGTCGGCCCGGGGAGAATTCTTGCGCAATAATAGAAGTCCCTTTCGGGATATCTTTCACTTTGATTTCGTTTTGCACCCCAAAGGCGTCGCGCATCGAGCCGGCCACTTGTTTGTACTTAAGTACGTCCATCTCCGAGAACGCTAACAACAGCACAAAGAAACACATAAGCAACGACATCAAGTCGGCAAACGTCGCCAGATAAGCGGGCAACCCTTTCGGGCAGGGAGCGCATTCGCATTCTTCGTCAGACATGGCCGGAGCTCGCTACCGATCCCGGTGGCAACCGCTGTCGGTGTTTCGCTTGCAGTTGCATCATTGTTCCTCGGCTTCGCCTACGCGTTTGTAAGCTGGCAAATAAGTCTTCAGTAACTCCTGTATCACCCGTGGATTTTGGCCGGCCTGAATCGCGAGTAAGGCATCGATAATCATGGCACTGACCCGTCCCTCTTCTTCTGCCCGCAGCCCGACTTTATCGGCCACCGGCAAAGCCCACATATTGGCAATCATCGCCCCGTATAAAGTGGTGAGCAGTGCCACTGCCATGGAGGGGCCAATGGCCTTGGGATCATCCATGGCAGACAACATTTGCACCAAACCAACCAACGTTCCGATCATTCCCATAGCCGGGGCAGTATCGCCAATATTTACGAAAATCGTTTTGCCCAATGTATGGCGCGATGCGGTTTCCTGGCGATCCTTACTGAGTATACTTTTCACGACCTCCGGGTCATGACCGTCCACCAGCAACTGTATGCCTTTTTGCAAAAACTCATTGGATACTTCTTTGCCTTCCAGCGCCAGTAAACCGCCTTTACGGGCAGCATCAGCCAGTTCCACTACTTCAAGAATGATTTCTTCCGGGGAGGCAATCTTGGTTTTAAAGGATTTGTTCATGATCTTGATGGCCCCTAAAAACTGCCCCAGGGAATATTTTGCCATCACAGCAAAAAAGGTACCGCCTACCACGATCAAAATGGAAGGCAGATTAACAAACACCATGACATCGCCACCGGTCACCATCGCCATCACAACGATCACCAGTGCACCAACTAATCCTATAAGGGTCGCTAAATCCACTCGCCAACTCCATTGCGATTAAAAGACGTACAAATAATTGACTCACCTCGGCCATAGTTTTTAAGTCTAGTCAGGAATTCCAGAAATTCAGCCCGCACACAGGGAATGATGCAGCTAAAAAAACAGACGAGACCAAGATCAAACCGGATAAATGATGGCATCGCATTGACCTCACCTCTGCAATCATTGAAACTTTGCGCCTTAATTTCCAGGAGGCACCATGGCCAGAAAAAAAACAGCGATCGACTTCGAACAATCACTGCAATCCCTGGAGCTATTAGTGGACTCGATGGAAAGCGGTGAGATGACTTTGGAAAAGTCTCTGGAAGCATTTGAGCAAGGCATTAAGCTCACCAAAGAGTGTCAGCTGGCATTGCGCGAAGCTGAGCAAAAAGTAGCCATTCTGATTTCCCAAAACGGAGAGGAAACCGTATTGCCATTCGAAGAAGATGGTGAAAATCAGTAAATGAACACTTTTGCTCTGGAGCCTTATCTGGCCCGATGCCAGGAGCGCGTGAACCGACGCCTGGATTATTGGCTGACACAACAACACCCTCTCGCCCCCCGCCTGTTGGACGCCATGCGTTACGCCACATTTAACGGCGGCAAGCGGGTACGCCCGGTGTTGGCCTATGCGGCGGCGGAAGCCGTGGGCGGCCAAGCTTCCCAGGCAGAAGACGTGGCTAGCGCCCTGGAAATGGTTCATTCCTACTCTCTGGTACACGACGATCTGCCAGCAATGGATAATGACGACTTGCGCCGTGGTAAACCTACCTGTCATATTGCGTTTGATGAAGCCACCGCCATTCTGGCTGGCGACGCCCTGCAATGTTTAGCCTTTGAAGTGCTTACCAGCTCACCAAGCGCTATTGATGATGCGACCCGCTTGCGAATGATCCGCACCCTGTCCGTTGCCAGTGGCACTCAGGGAATGGCGGGCGGGCAGGCGCTGGATCTGGAAGCCGAAGGCAAAAGCCTGACGCTTGAACAACTGGAGAACATTCACTTGCATAAAACCGGCGCGCTGATCCAGGCCAGCGTCAAGTTGGGCGCCATGACTTTTGCCGATACCAATCCACAGCAACTGAAAGCACTGGACTGCTATGCGGGTGCCATCGGTCTCGCCTTCCAGGTGCAGGATGATATTCTCGACGTAATTGGGGAAACCGAACAACTGGGTAAACAAAAAGGGTCCGATGAGGCACTGGCAAAAGCCACCTATCCCGCGATTTTGGGGTTGCAACCAGCGCGGGACCTGGCCCAGGAATTATGCGCTCAAGCCAATCTGGCACTGGAATCGTTCGATCACCGAGCCGACCCTCTGCGGGCACTGGCCCACTACATCGTTTCCAGAAGTCACTAGTGGCAGCGTCACGAAAAACTGAAAAAAATTAGGTAGCCATCCACGACAAAGGATGAGTTAAATACACACTGGCTCTATAATGCTCGGTCATTGATGCAACCCTGGCCGCTCCGGACCCTGTTAACAGGCTAAATGATGTTCAAGGAAATACCGCTCACCCGCCCCACCACGCCGTTATTGGATTTAATTGAGTCCCCGGCTCAATTGCGCGCAATGGAAGAAGAACTGCTGCCGCAACTGGCCAGCGAATTGCGCGAGTACATGATGTATTGCGTAGGCAAGACCGGTGGTCACTTTGGGGCCGGTCTCGGTGTGGTGGAACTAACCGTTGCCTTGCACTACGTCTATAACACGCCGGAAGACAAACTGGTTTGGGACGTCGGCCATCAAACCTATCCCCATAAAATACTGACCGGGCGTCGCGAGCAAATGCATACCCTGCGTCTGCGCGGCGGGTTGGCCGGTTTCCCGAAACGCAGCGAGAGCGAATACGATACCTTTGGTGTGGGCCACTCCAGCACATCCATCGGCGCTGCATTGGGTATGGCTTTAGCCAGTCAGATGTCCGGCAAAGACAATCAAACCATTGCCGTCATCGGCGATGGCGCCCTCACCGCCGGAATGGCTTTCGAAGCCTTGAATCACGCCGCCCACTGCAACGCCAATATGTTAGTTATCCTGAACGATAACGAAATGTCGATTTCAGAAAATGTAGGAGGCTTATCAAATTATCTCTCCCGCGTTTGGGCCAGCCGCACCTATAACGCGTTACGTGAAGGCGGTAAAAAAGCGCTGGAAAATATGCCCAGTGCGATGGAATTTGTACGTCGCACCGAAGAACACATGAAAGGCATGGTGTCGCCGGGCACGTTATTTGAAGAAATGGGCCTCAATTACATCGGCCCCATCGATGGCCACAATATTGAAAAGCTGGTCACCTATTTCAACAAATTAAAGGAAATTCCCGGCCCCCACTTACTGCATGTCATAACACAAAAAGGCCGCGGCTTCTCTCCTGCCGAAAAAGACCCCATCGGCTACCATGCCCTAACTAAAATTGAACCCAAACCGGCACTGAAAACCACCGCTCCCGCGAAACCCAAACTACCTAAATTCAGCGATATATTCGGCCAATGGCTGTGCGATATGGCGCAACAGGATAAACGCTTGGTCGGTATTACGCCGGCCATGCGCGAAGGTTCCGGTATGGTGGAATTTTCCAAACGCTTTCCCAAACAATACCACGATGTGGCCATTGCAGAGCAGCACGCGGTCACGCTCGCTGCGGGGTTAGCCTGTGGCGGACAAAAACCCGTGGTGGCGATCTATTCAACCTTTTTGCAACGTGCCTACGATCAATTAATTCACGATGTGGCATTGCAAAACCTCGACGTCACTTTTGGTATAGACCGCGCTGGCCTGGTGGGGGAAGACGGCCCCACCCATGCAGGTGCTTATGACCTCAGCTTTTTGCGCTGCATTCCCAATATGCTGATTATGGCGCCATCCGACGAAAACGAATGCCGACAAATGCTTTATACCGGCTATCAGCATCCCGGCCCCGCGGCCATCCGCTATCCCCGCGGCACCGGCCCCGGTACCACGATCGAAAAAACCATGACCGCCCTACCCTTAGGCAAAGCACGGGTACTGGAAAGCGGCAAAGAGGTGGCAATCCTCGCCTTCGGCACTTTGCTGCATTCCTGCAAACCGGTAGCAGCGGAATTGAACGCCACACTGGTGGATATGCGCTTTGTAAAACCCCTCGATGAAGCGCTAATTCTGGCCTTGGCCGAGAGCCATTCTTTGTTGGTGACGGTGGAAGAAAATGCGGTTTCGGGCGGCGCAGGTTCGGCCGTCAATGAACTATTAGCGCAAAGCAATGTGGTTCTACCCGTTTTGAATCTGGGTATACCGGATTATTATATAGAGCACGGAAAACCCGCAGAGATGGTGCAAGAGTGTCAACTGGATGCGGACGGTATCGCCCATTCGATCCGGACCCGGCTGCAGGCTCTCAAGCAAAAACCGCTCAATAAAAACGTGGTATAGCCATCAACGGTGTCCTCTTGCGGTCCTATCGTGCCGACAGCCATGTGTTACCTTCGGACTTTATTCCGCTTTCTTAACGCGGATCTTGTTACTACCCACAGTTTGGTTATTCAGGTTCTTGATGGCGGCTTTGGCTTCGCCGGGCTTCGGCATCTCAACAAAACCGAATCCTTTGGACGAGCCACTCACCGGATCAATAACCAGATTGCAGGATTGCACTGCTCCAAACGCCTGAAACAAACACTTCATCTCTTCTTCTGTTGTCAAGCGATCTAAGTTTCGAACTAATATTTTCATTACCATTCCAGTCAGGAATTACACATTAACGGAAGTGTCAGTCTATCTTTACTGCTGCTTTTTGCGGTTTTTATTCCTCTGAATCGATGAGTTCCGAGGCGGGGTATGTCTTCAACCAATCGGAAGCAGCAGATAACATGGCTTTTAATGCTGCACCGAACTCATCCAGTTTCGCGTCGTATTGCTCGCTTTTCCTGGCTTTTATTACCTCTTCCAACTCTTGTGCCGTACGAAACACGCCTTTAGCACCAAAGTTTCCGATGGCACCTTTAAGCGTATGGAAGTAACGGCTGGCTTCGTCGGCCTCACCCTCCGCCAACAACCGGCGACCGTCTTCCAGCGGTTTCAAACCATCATCAACGATACGTGCAATCATTGCCAGCACTTCCCGTTCCCGGGCGGGTTTTCCACGCACGAATTTCAGAATATTTTCCGGATCAAAAATATCTTCATCATTGTCCACAGCATTCTCTTTACCCTCTTGTTCCACTGGCAGTGGTTCCTCGCGGCCAGCCTCCTGCTCCAACTCCAGGTAGTTAGGCTGATAAAACTTTGCTTGGTTCGGCAAATATTTGGCGATGGTTAGAATCATAGAGTCAACATTGATCGGTTTACCGATAAAATCATTCATGCCGGATTCGATGCATTGCTGACGTTCAAATGCCAATACACCCGCTGTCATTGCAATGATCGGTATTTCAAGTTGAAGCTGCTCACGAATAATTCGGGTGGCAGTGAAACCATCCATCACCGGCATCTGTACATCCATTAATACCAAATCAAATGGCTTTTTGACCGCCTGAATTTTCTGTACCGCTTCTTCGCCATTATTCACCACATCGACTTTTGCGTCCGTTTGGTCCAGCACGCCCAACGCGATGGTCTGGTTAAGCGGATTATCTTCCACCAACAATATACGCGCCCCGCTGAGTTTGGGACGTAACTGTTCCTCTACATAGACAGCGCGGGGCAATGCGTCACTATTAAAGCGGGATCGGGCTTCGGTAATACCTTCAAACAAACCGGATGCGGTCACCGGCTTGGACAATAAAATCAATTTTCCGGAATTCATCTGCTGATGGATAAAGTCTTCTTTCGCTAGCGTTGTTATCAATTTGACACAAGGCATTTTATCCGCGAAACGATCCAGCGCGTCCACACCCCGCACATTCTGATTGAATACCAACACATCTATCGCGTCACGGCGTTGGTCTGCCAGACCCGCCTCGGCCTCATTCAAGTCGGAAACGACTTCAACCTGCCAACACCAGTGTTCAAAATAACGTTTTATACTGTTTTGCGAGCTGTAATTGCCATCCACCAACATCACGCGCAATGACGCGTCCTGACGCTGATCTCTTTCCAGCTGTTGCTGACCGAAGACATCTCGCTTAGCCCCGGCCTGGTTCGTGCCCGGCACTACATACTCAAGCTGCATGGTGCAAACAAACTCGGTGCCGGTCTCTTCGCTACTGTGCATTTCAATGGTGCCACCCATCATTTCAATCAGTTTCTGGCAGATCGTAAGACCCAGGCCGGTACCGCCAAAACGCCGGGTAATGGAGCTGTCGCCCTGAGAAAATGCACTGAACAATCGCGCTTTTTGCTCATCCGACATTCCTATCCCGGTATCGCGCACCCGCAATTCCAGCTCAATGTGACGCTCGGTACGGTTACACTGATTGATCTCGACCACCACTTCGCCTGCCTGCGTGAACTTAATGGCATTTCCAGTCAAGTTAACCAACACCTGCTGTATCCGGACAGAGTCGCCAATGAAATGACGCGGTACTTGCGGATCAATGGCAATAACCAGCTCCAGCTCTTTTTTGGCGGCATTGGCAGACATTATCGTAGCCAACGGTTCCAGAATATCCCCCAATTCGAAAGGCGTATGCGCCAATTCCATTTTCCCGGCTTCGATTTTTGAAACATCAAGCACATCATTCAGTACCGCCAGCAAGGCCTGGCCCGCCGCCGTGATCATACCCACGTATTTGTATTGCTGGCGGTCCAAAGAGGTATAATCCAGCAGTTGCGCCGCACCCAACACCGCATTAAGCGGAGTACGGATCTCATGGCTCATATTGGCGAGAAAGCCGGTCTTGGCGCGATTAGCGCTCTCTGCCAGATCCCGCGACAACTCCAGCTCCTGTTCCACTTCTTTTTGCCGCGTGATGTCATGAACATTTACGATAGTATGCAGAACACCATTGATCAGTAGCGGACTGAATTCAACGGATGCCAGAAACTGGTTTTCATCACTGCGCACTCCGTGTAATACCGCATTGCCAGCATTATTGCTGACCAACGCCTGGTGGTACTTTTTAACTATTAACTCTGATTCCTGCACATCGGGGATGAAGGTAGTGATACCTTTACCGAGCATAAGCGTATCGGAATAGCCGAATTGCTCGTGAGCCCGGCTATTGGCTTTAATCACGATTCCCATATCGTCCAGCACCAACATCGCACCGGGAGCCAGCTCAAACAGCGATTCGAACTCGTCCCGCATTTGTTGTGCCATGCGAATCTGCTGCTCAAGAACGTTGTGAGCGGCTTTGATTTCAAACTCGTTTTTCTTCTGTTGTGTGATATTTCTCGCTATACCCAGATAACCGACTATGGCGGCGTTTTCCCGGATCGGCGTCACCGTCAAATTAATCGGTACACGGCTACCATCCTTACGGATGTATGTCCATTCACGGGATTCAAGGAGACCATTGCGGGCATTGAATATTAACACATCGAAACCGGCGACCACCTTGCCATGCTGCAGGCTTAGCTGCTTTCCTACTTCCACTAATTCGTCTTCGTCGTGGAATATAACCGGGGTTTTACGCTGTACCATCTCATGCTTACTGTAACCCAGCAATAATTCGGCTCCGGCGCTGAATACTTCAATCAAACCTTCGGTAGTGGTGGCAATAATGGAAAATTCGCTGGCGGATTCCACAACCGAATTCAGTTTGGCTTCTGCCGACCTCATCGCAGATTGAGCACTCACCAACTCAGTAACATCCCAATTCATTCCGACCATGCGCGTGGGTTCGCCGGAAGCATCACGTATCACAATCCCCGATGCATGCAAGGCTCGGTAGCCTCCCTCGGGGTTGCTGATACGATACATAACGTTGTAATCCGACTTGCCCTCCAGGGAATCCACCAACGCGTCTTCAGCCAGTTCCAGATCGTCCGGATGCACTCGGAGCCGCCATTGATCAACCCGCAGCGGATCGGAATCCGGCTTCATGCTATAGAGCATGCGCATCCGCTTATCCCAGTAAATCGATTGCCGCTTTAAATCCCAGTCCCACAAGCCTAAAGCGATGTTTTCAGAGGCCAGCGACATACGCTCGGTCAAGCGGATCAATTCAGCCTGACGCTGTTTGATTTCATCAATGGCAATACCCATCATCACGGGCGCGAAGACCACTGCAGCGCAGGCAGTCCAGACACCACGCAGGTCATCCATTTCGTGAAACATACTCCAGTCCCACCAGCCCCAAAAGACACCGGCGCTTAACAGTAGATACACAATATTGGCGGCTACAGCAGAACTCAGCATGCCTTTCATAATGGCGACCACCATCAGCGGCATCACCAGATAAACCAACGGAAATGGCATATAGGTTATGACAGTCAATGCTATCACCAACAGGACACCGACAATGATCAACAAGGTAAACATTTCTCTGGCCTGAAATAACTTAGCCCGGGCAGATCGAGTAAAACTCAGGGCGGGCAACAGTAACAAACAGGCTCCGATCACATCCCCCAACCACCAGTTAATAACCGCTTGCCGCCACGACACGTCGTCTTCAAGCCAGGCCAGGGTAGCCCCGGTAACAACCGTTAGGGGCGCTGCAACCAATCCCAACGTAGACAGAATTTTCAGTGAATCCTTCACTGAAAGCTGATCAGTGATCACGTTCATGTTGCGCACTAATTGCAGCATGATCATGATCTCTATCAAATTCGCCAAACTGCTACCAACCGCATAAAGGAAAGTGCTGGAAAACGCGAGATTGGCGACGATATTCGCCGTCAGAATGGCGGCAACATGCTGACTTAAACTATATCGGGCGCGATGAAACAGCCAGGCAATGGCAATGGAATTAGGTAACCACAGTAATGCTACACCCTCTTCACTGCGTGAAACTGCAAACGAGAATATCGCCAACAGAAAATAAACCAAAGCCAGTGCGACTGTGCTGATCGCTGTTTGTGAAGGAGGTAATGTAGTTGTACCGGGGGCCATAGGATTTCGCATAGCTTTTAATTAAAGGCCTGATTTTGAATTAAAAACAGAACGAAGACCCGTCTTTGAAAGGCAACCGGCGAATTTATGGGGCATCTGTCCCGCACTATTTACCCGTAAAAAGGTACGCTACGTCCTGTATCGGACACCTAGAATAACAAACAATGGAGTGATAATTCGAGGGGAGAAGTGAGGCAGGCGGAATGAATCGCACCGACATACAAATTCACTCCGCTCAAAGTGACCCGTATGCCGGGGATCCAAACTGGGTTAAGGGGGGGGACAGCGGGCGGATTAGGCCGCGCTGGCTTCCTCATCTTTATCGTCTTCAACCGAAGATCGAATCAGATAATCGAAGGCTGCCAGGGAGGCCTTTGCACCTTCGCCCATTGAGATAATAATCTGCTTGTAAGGAACCGTCGTAACATCGCCGGCGGCAAACACGCCGGTCATGGATGTCTGGCCTTTCTCGTCGACCAACACTTCTCCGCGAGAAGATAATTCGACACTGCCCTTAATCCAGCCGGTGTTCGGCACCAAGCCTATCTGAACGAATACACCCTCCAGCTCCACCTCGTGGCTCTCGTCACTGATGCGATCCTGATACACAAGGCCATTTACTTTCTTGCCATCGCCTTTCACTTCGGTGGTCATAGCAGATACGATGACCGTGACATTGCTCAGGCTATGCAGCTTCTTCTGCAATACCGCATCGGCACGCAGCTGGTTGTCGAACTCAATCAGAGTGACATGAGCAACGATCCCGGCAAGGTCGATAGCCGCTTCCACTCCGGAGTTGCCGCCACCAATAACAGCAACGCGTTTTCCTTTAAATAAGGGGCCGTCGCAATGGGGGCAATAGGCAACGCCCCGTCCGCGATATTCATTTTCTCCGGGCACATTCATTTCCCTCCAACGCGCACCGGTTGCCACCATAATCGCTTTACTTTTCAATGTGGCGCCATTTTCCAATGTGACCTCGCGCAGATCGCCGGAGGCCAGGCCGACAGCTCGCTGATTCGTCATAACGTCGACTTCGTACTGCTTGACATGTTGCTCCAACTGAGCGACCAATTTAGGCCCTTCTGTTTCCTGCACTGAAATGAAGTTCTCAATCGCCATGGTATCCAGCACCTGGCCACCGAACCGGTCTGCCACGATTCCCGTACGGATGCCTTTCCGGGCAGCGTAAATGGCTGCTGATGCACCGGCTGGGCCACCGCCGACAATTAATAAATCATAAGGTTCTTTTTCATTAAGCTGCTGCGCTTCACGCTCGTTCGCTTTGGTGTCCACTTTGCCCAGAATTTGTTCCAGGGTCATGCGACCTGCACCGAACTCTTTACCGTTCAGATAGACCGTTGGCACCGCCATAATCTGACGCGATTCCACTTCGTCCTGAAATAAGGCACCGTCGATCATAGTGTGCTTAACATTCGGATTTAACGCTGCCATCAGGTTCAATGCCTGCACTACGGTCGGACAGTTCTGGCAGGACAGGGAAATATAGGTTTCAAATTCAAACTCACCCTCAAGCCGGGAAATTTGTTCGAGCACTGCCTGCTCTTCTTTCGGTGGATGTCCGCCCACATGCAATAAGGCCAACACCAACGAGGTAAATTCGTGCCCCATGGGCAGGCCGGCAAAGCGGACTGACAGGTTTTCATTAGGGCGGTTTATACTAAAAGAAGGCTTACGCTCAGCATCGTCGCGCACTTCCTTCACTGTCACTTTGTCAGTCAGGGAGACGATGTCGTTCAGCAAAGCCAGCATTTCTCCGGACGCTTTGGAATCGTCAACGGATGCCACTAGCTCAACGTCTTTACTGACATTGGCAAGATAGGTTTTTAACTGATTTTTCAAATTGGCATCTAACATGGAATACACCTGATAACTGACCATAAAATAAAGGATAAAGTTGAGAAATTACCGGAGGGAGGAACTTCCCCTCCGGTGGGGTGTCAATAAAATCTGACTTAGATTTTACCAACCAGGTCCAGCGAAGGCGCCAGAGTTGCTTCACCTTCTTTCCACTTAGCAGGGCACACTTCACCTGGGTGAGCAGCGACATACTGAGCAGCTTTAACTTTACGCATCAGGTCTTCAGCGTTACGGCCGATGCCTTCTGCAGTTACTTCCATTGCCTGGATGACACCTTCTGGATCGATCAGGAACGTTGCACGATCAGCAAGACCCTGACCTTCACGCATCACACCAAAATTGTTGGTGACAGTGCCGTTCTGGTCGCCCAACATGTAGTACTTGATTTTGCCGATCGTTTCAGAAGCGTCGTGCCAAGCTTTATGAACAAAATGTGTGTCTGTAGAAACAGAATAAACTTCTACACCCAGTTTTTGCAGTTCTTCGTAATGATCAGCTACATCGCCCAGCTCGGTCGGGCAAACAAAGGTGAAATCGGCTGGATAGAAGAAGAAGATAGCCCACTTGCCTTTCACGTCTTGTTCGGTGACGTCGACAAATTCCCCGTTCTTGAATGCAGTAGCCTTGAATGGTTTAATTTCGGTATTAATCAGCGACATAATGTTCTCCTGGTTGGCTCGTTGAAAAGCTGATGGAGGTATAATAGGAACTTATACCTAATATATAAAATTGATTGTTGCTATAACTCTGATAGTTAATGTATATGCCAAAACAAACACGTAAAAATGACATTTCAGTGACGACTTTTGTAAATTCAATTTCAGAATAGACAAAAGCCACTCTCAGAATTGAGCCATATTTCGTGACAACAAGGCATTAAAGTCAAGTATAAGGAAAGCTTTTTATGAGACCCGCTCAGTTTGGAATTTTGGTTGTGGTTGTCGGCTGCATCATTGCCGGCATTATCTGGTTTTTACAACGATCAGAAAGCGAACAGCTTATGCCCCCTGAGGGTGCTGTAATCGAAGCCGGCTCCAAACAGCCGTTGCAGCAGGTACAAAGGGACGAACCGCAGGAAACTCTTCCGCCCCCTGCAGAGGAGGACACCACCCCTGACGCGCCTCCGCCACCGCCTATTGTTGAAGCCCCCGACTCCCTGTCTGACAGCGATGAAGCCAGCTACAAAGCCGCTGAGAATATCTCCACTACACTGGCGCAATGGCTAACACCGCAAGAGCAGATCCGGAAATGGGTGCTGATGGTGGACAATGTCGCGATGGGCAAAGTACCGGTTAAAAACAACCCGGTTTCATTTCCGATGGCTCCCTTTACCGTCACCGGGAATGAGCAGAACCGTAAACTGTCCGACCTGAACTTTAAGCGCATAACCCCCATGATTGATGCCCTGAGCGTAACCGACCCCGCCCTGTTGGCGCGCTATTACCGGTCCTGGCAACCGCTGCTGGAGCAGGCTTATTCCGAATTAGGTCAGCCTGGCAGTTTCGATGAACGCTTCCAGCAAGCGATCGGGCGAATCCTGTCCGTAGACCCTAAAAAGGTGTCCGGCACAGCACTGGAGCAACCATCGGTGTTCTTCACCTATAGCGATAAGGAAATGGAAAACGCCAGTGAACTGGATAAGTTTTTATGGCGTATGGGGCCGGTTAACGCCGAGCGATTACAAAGCTTTCTTAAAAAGCTGCAGCCGTATCTGCAGCAACAATAAGTCCTGACCTCATGCCACGGGGGGTTACCAGGTATCCACGCAGGGGCGCTTTTTGCCCCTGGCAGCCCGGTTTTCCGGCGTTATGCCCGCTGCATTCAGACCAGTCACAATCCAGCGGCGCGAGTCCATCGGGTCAATAACATCGTCGAATTCGAAGAAAGTGGCGGTATTTACTGCTTTTCCGCGCTCCACCATTTCCGCCACCATCCTTTCGAACAGCGCGTTCCGGGCCTTCTCGTCTTTCTGCGCTTCTAGCTCTTTACGGAAGCCCAGCCGCACCGCCCCTTCCAGCCCCATTGCGCCGAATTCCCCTGTGGGCCAGGATACTGTAAACAACGGCGCCTTCATGGTCCCGCCCGCCATGGTCATTGCGCCAAGCCCGTAGGCTTTTCGCAGAATAATAGTAAAGAAAGGCACGGTGAGACTGGCAGCGGTCACAAACATGCGCGCGGCGTGGCGCACCAACGCAGTCTCCTCTGCCTGCGGGCCGACCATAATGCCCGGCGTATCGCACAGGAAGACAATCGGGATATCAAAGGCGTCGCATAACTGCATGAAGCGGGATGCCTTATCAGCGCCATTAGCATCAATGGCACCAGCCAGGTGCTGAGGGTTATTTGCAATCACACCCACCGGACGCCCTTCGACCCGGGCAAACGCCGTTATCATGCCTTTACCGAACCCTGCCCGCAGCTCCAATACCGAGCCACTATCAAATAGCCCCTCAAGCACTTTGCACACATCGTAAACGCGGCGGCGGTTCTCGGGAATAAGATGACGCAGCTCGCGCTGGTCAGCAGCCTCCCACTGGGTAACCGCGCCCTGAAAGTAAGACAGGTACTGCTGTGCCGTACGCACGGCTTGCGCCTCATCTTCTACCAGAATATCAATAACGCCATTTGCCGCCTGCACCGACGCCGGCCCCACCTGCTCTGGCTTAAATACACCCAGTCCGCCCCCTTCGATCATGGCCGGACCACCCATTCCAATATTGGCATTACGGGTCGCTATAACCACATCACAGCAGCCCAACAACGCCGCATTCCCTGCAAAACTCCGACCCGACGCAATCCCCACCAAAGGCACTAAACCGGACAAGCGGGCAAAATACAAAAAAGCCATACAATCGAGACTGGCAGAAGAACCCAACCCGTCGGTATCACCCGGCCGCCCGCCACCCCCTTCACTGAATAAAACCACCGGCACTTGCAGGCGCTCAGCCACCTCGAACATACGATCTTTTTTATGGTGATTCTGGATACCTTGGGTACCGGCCATTACGGTGTAGTCGTAGGTCATCACCACGCACTGTGAAGCCGACTCCCCAAACTGCGCTCCGTTCACCTGAGCTAATCCGGTCACCATGCCGTCGCCTGGTGTTTTTTCCATTAATTCCTGCAACGATCGGCGGCGACGCTGTGCGGCGATGACCAGTGGACCGTATTCCACGAAGGTCCCCTCGTCACACAAGTCATCGATATTTTCCCTCGCCGTGCGCTGCCCGGTCGCTCTGCGCTTGGCAACGGCTTGCGGCCGGTTCTGATCCAAACCGTATCCGTGACGGTCGATTACCTCTAGGAGGTCTTCGCGAATAAGGCCGGGATCCGGAATTGCCGCTTCGGCTTGCTGCTCGGTTGCACATTCGTCGGCAACAAAATTTACCAGCGCCTGTGACTCCAGCACGGCATCTCCGGCTTGAACCAACACGGCCCGCACCGAGCCGGCAGCCGGTGCATGAATAACGTGTTCCATTTTCATGGCATCCAAAATAAGAAGAGGGTCGCCCTGTCTAACCTGGTCACCTTCTGTGACCATGAGCTTTACAACGCAGCCCGGCATCGCCGCCAGAATATTATTCGGGTCCGTTGAAGCCGGAGCGGAACCATCACCCGCTACTAAAGCAGGTGAATGCGGTAACATATCAGTGTATTGAACCTGTAGTAGCTCCCCCAGATTCTCATCGATAAAACGAGTGTGAACCCGGTTTTTCTGAACTTCGCTGCTCTGCATTAACGCCATCAGTAATTGCTGATTTGTTTGTAAGCCTTGCACTCGAAATTCACGCAATGCATTCACCGCTTTACGTAATGCCGATTCAAAATCCGCCACCGGGGCATACACAATCAACTTGGCAATAAGTGAATCGTAACGAGGGGATGTTTGAAAGCCGGTATAAACAAAGCTGTCCATCCGGATCCCCGGCCCCGCCGGAACATCCCAACCGCTAATGATCCCGGCAGAGGGCTTTACGAAACCCTCGGCGGTTACGGTTTCGGCATTGATCCTGGCCTGAATAGCAAAACCACGGGGGTCGGCTTTATTATTCAATGCCAACTGTGTAAGCGGAGTGCCAAACCCCAGACGCAACTGGATTGCCACCAGATCCAGCCCCAACAGGGTCTCTGTTACCGTGTGTTCAACTTGAATTCTGGGGTTGGCTTCGATGAAGACAAAGTGGCTTTTGCCATTCAGCTCAAATAACAAAAACTCAAAAGTACAGAGCCCGCGATAACGAGTCGCATTCGCCATTTTCAGTGCGGCGTCGTAAAGTGCCTGACGTTGCTCTACCGACAACCCAATGGCAGGGGCGATTTCAATCACTTTCTGATGACGGCGCTGTAATGTACATTCGCGTTCAAACAAATGCGCGCACTGATCTCCATCCCCTGCTATCTGCACTTCAATATGACGTGCACCGCGCACCCACTGTTCCACATAAACCGCATCATTACCGAATGCAGAAAAAGCTTCGGAACGACACCGCTCGACACTCTCTGCAATATCAGCACTGGACGACACCACTCGCATTCCGCGTCCACCGCCGCCGGATATGGCTTTGATCACCATGCTTGAGCCATCGGGCAGCTGCCTGAAAAAAGCGTCCGCTTGTGCCGTATCCACTGCCGAATCGATACCCTCCAGAACCGGCACACCACACTCTCTCGCCAGGGCACGAGCCTGAGCCTTATTGCCGAATAATTGCAGAGTGCCAGCGTCCGGCCCGACAAAAATCAGTCCGGCATTTTGACAGGCACGCGCGAAATCCGGATTTTCGCTAAGGAATCCGTATCCGGGGTGTACCGCATCGCATTCCTGCTGACGGGCTATCTCCACCAGTTTTTCGATATCAAGGTAAACATCCGGTCCCGAGCCTTGCAGGGGAATGGCGTTGTCGGCCTTTAGAACATGCAGGGATTCACTATCGTCTTCGGCGTATACTGCAACCGAGTACCAGCCTAGTTCCGCCAGGGTCCGAATAATACGAACGGCAATTTCACCACGATTGGCGATCAACACGCGAGGGGAGGCGGGATAACTCATAAAAACGATTCCTGGAGACGAAAGAAACCGCTATTAAATCAAAATTTCTTCTCTAATAACAAAACACTATTGTGTTCCTGCAGCTTTACATACTCCAGATAGGTCATTCCAAGTAGCACATCCTGTGGAAACTGCCCTTCGATAACTACTGCGGCAACATTACTGACACTGATTTCGCCCACCTTGACACTGCTCAATTTCACGCCCCAGCTTCTGGCAATGCCGCTGGCCGTCACGACCTGTGACTCCTGGCCATGCAACTTGTACTGAAGGCCGAGTTTTCTGGCCTGAATTTCATTCAGGGCTACCGTATTGGCCCCCGTATCCACCAAAAAGGTAACCGGTAACGAATTTATGCTGCCGTTGACTTTATATTGGTTATTGTCGTTCTTACGGATTACGACCTGAGTATTTTTCGTTTCCTGGTAGCCGCCACCAATCGCCATATGCAAAACCATCTCGTGCGGCTCGCCGTCGATTTCCACCAAAGCATTGCGCGAATTGGCACGCAGCAATTTAACGCCGGATTGATGGCGCTTGCCGACTTTCAACATCACTTGCTGACCATTAATATTCAGCACCGCTGCTCCGGAAAACAAACCATCCACCCGCACATCCGCGGCAGCCGCCGCCAACCCTGCACAACAGGCCAAACTGATAATAAATAGCGTTTTCAGCACCTTCAACTATATCCCTTCCTAGAAACCACTCTGCCCTGCCCGTGTTTGTCCGGCACCCTATCGGCAGGCAGCACCCTACTAACTATAGCCATCCAGGTCACTTATTTCCGGAATACAATGCAAACCAGCCCGCATTTTAGACCCGGATTTGCGCCATTTCAGCGCATTTCCGAACGTCTCAAAACTTTCCAAAAAGTCGTTCCTAAGCTATCAATATACAAGTCAATACAACACGATTACTGCTAGGGTTGCCTGTCTCGATGCTGTCATTCAAAAATTTATCCATCAAACTAAAACTGGTACTCCCCATTTCCGTGCTGGCGATCTTGTTTCTGGTGACCTCGACAGTGGGCTATGTGATTAGCCTGGCCCTGGCTCGGGATGCCCACACCATTACGGAAACTTATCTGCCGGAAATCAACTATTTACTGCAAGCTGACCGGGATCTCTATCAAGCCCAGATAGCGGAGCGCAGCATTCTGTTTTTGCCTGACGGCGACCGCCAAATTGCCGAATATAAGGCCCAATACGAAGAAAACATTGCCCAGGCCAAAGATCGCTTCCAGAAGTTTCTCGATTCCACGGATTCTGCTGAGTGGGAGCAGGCCGGTGACGATTTTCATCGACACTACGCCCGCTGGGTGTCGATGACGCGCGAACAAGTGAACGCCAAGGCAGCGGGGACGCCCTTAACCCGGGACCTCTCCACCATCATCAATGACAGCGAAAGCGCATTTCAGGACATGCGTAACGTGCTGGATATAACAGGTGAACAACGCCTGAATCAGGCTAAGGAATTCTCACAAGAAATCGAATCGAACACCGATTCCTCACAAAAGCTGTTATTAACCATCATGGTTTTTGGTATCGCCATCTGTGCCTGCTGCATTTTGTTTATACCTCCCATGGTGGTGAAACCACTGCAGCAAATCTGCGAACGCTTGCTGGATATCTCGGAGGGCGAAGGGGATTTACGGGCCCGGATAGAGCTTAATCAGCAAGACGAGCTGGGCAAGATGGTGACCTATTTCAATAATTTCGTGGCTAAACTTCAGACCTTGATTGCACAGGTTCAGGACACCAGTTCCACCGTCAGCGGCCAGACCCTGAAGCTGAGCGACAATGCCAACTCCAGCCGCGAAGCGATCGATCAGCAACATCAAGCGATCACCCTGGTGGCAACGGCAGTAAACCAGATGTCCACCGCCATTCAGGAAGTCGCACGCAATACCAACGACACCGCTGACGAGGCCAAGAATGCCAACCTGCAATCGGAGGCCGGACAGCGCATTGTGTATGACACTATCGGCCACATCCAATCGCTGTCGCAGCAAGTGCAATCGGCCGCAGACCTGATTGCTCACGTGGAAGATGAAGCCAACAACGTGAACTCGGTGATTGATGTGATCGGTGGCATAGCAGAACAAACTAACCTGTTGGCACTGAATGCCGCGATTGAAGCGGCAAGAGCCGGTGAGCAAGGCCGTGGCTTCGCGGTGGTCGCAGACGAAGTACGGACGCTTGCCAGCCGCACACAAGAATCGACACAGGATATACAGCGCATGCTACAGAAATTACAACAAGGTGTGAAAGAAGCGGTGAGTGCGATGAACACCAGCTGCGAGTCGGCCCAGTCCACCGTGGAAACCACTGAGGGCGCCGGCAGAACCTTGGATCAAATAAAAGAATCCGTATCCAATATCACCCGCATGGCGATACAAATTGCCGCAGCAGCAGAAGAGCAAAGTGAAGTGACGGAAGACATCAACCGCAACCTGACCCAGATTAACCACTACGGCGAAACCAGTGCGGATATCGCAAGATCAACTCAGGAATCCGGTCGTTCACTGCGTAGCCTAACCGACGATCTTCAAAATACCGTTAAACGGTTTAAAGTGTAAGGTGTTTTTTAGGAACGATGTTTCTTTAACTGACTTAACAACGATTTGGGCAGCTGTTTAATCACCAGTTGCTCTTTCTGCGCGTCAAATTCGATATGCTCACCCAGTAATGATGCAGCAAACTGAATGCTGATTTCCTTGCTCCGACCACTGAAGCGTACATATTTCCTGAGCTGGGTTTTATCCGGGATCAACTCGTCTTTTTTCTGCGGTTGCTGCTCCTGAATAAATTGCTGAAAACGCTCCGGCTCGTTCTCATCCAGGTAATACGACAGTTCTTTGTAAACCACCGGTTCGCCTTGCTTGTCCTGCTCGATACAATAATCCACCACTTTATCGCGGTAATCCTTGCTGTCCTCTTCAGGTAAATTTTCTGCATAGGCTTCAACAATGTTCAAAAATTCACTGGTATCCGCGCTACTGTTGACCGTGTCTGTAAAACCAATCCATTGATTAAACAGTTCTTGCAGAATGCGGTCACCGCGATTTTTAGAAATTGTAAGGTACTTGTCAGACAAACCATCACGCCAATGGCTAAGATTGACCCGACCGCAAAATCCGACATGGGACAGGTCCGCATACTGGGTTTGTGATATTTCCAGGTGACTGTTGATCACCAAGCCGACTTGCTGCTGCAGATGCGCTGCGTATAACCATTCCGCTTCAGCATTGTCTTCCTGCCAGAACAGCAAATAGCCTTGAAAAGGCAATTCCGTCTGATCCAGAAGCACAACAAAGTGCTCGGTTAATCGTTGGCTCAATGACGCAAACGGCATCTTCTCTGCGGAATAGTCCTTTAACCAGGCCGCCACCGGATGGTCACCCAAATCCGGGTTAAATTGCCCGTAACGTTTTGCCGTTTTGGTGCTGAATACCTGTTTAATCTCGTTGAGCAATTGGCTGGCATGATCGTCCAGCACGATCGCTTCTTGTCTATAATTCACGACAGCGGGCTTATCGGCATGCACTCTTTCGACATGATGGGCAATAAAATCGGATACCGGCATTAAAACTCTCTATTAGCGTTTGAATTGAGTGGTACTGGACAGGGGTTCGCGATCGATCCAGGTTTTGTTGGCGGCCACTGATGTGTCCTCATATCCGAAGCTGATACCCAGCAGAATATGTGTATCGTCGTCAAGGTTGAAGGCTTCTCGCACCAGTTTAGGGTAATAGCGCATAGAGCCCTGCGCACAGCTACCGACGCCGTGCGCAGTCATGGACAGCATCAAGGTCTGGATATACATGCCCACATCAATCGCAACCGAAGCGCCGAATAGCTTATCCATACCGATGAACACCACATGAGGGGCATCAAACATCTGAAAGTTACGCAGGGTAGCACGCATGCGCCCCTCTTTGTCACCGCGACCGATACCCATGTGATTATACAGTTCTACCGCACATTCCACCTGGCGCTTTCGATACTCACCATCAAAGCGGTCGGGATAATCGTAATCAGAATCAAAAGGAACCCCTTTCACCACCAGATCGACCATTTGATCCCGCAGCCTGTTTTTCAACTCACCGGACGCGACATACACCTTCCAGGGCTGAATATTGCAGTTAGAGGGGGCCCGCTGTGCCAATGTGAAGATGGATTCCAATACCTCTGCAGGAACTTCTTTATCCAGATAACCCCGTACCGATCGCCGTTGATTGACCGCCTGTGCCAAGGTCATTGTGTCAGGTGATATGCTCATATTCTCCCTCGTAAGAAATAAACCCGATAACGATCCCGCATGATACAGCAATCGGCTGCCTCAGGCGTTTGCGGGAATCGACTCTTTTGAGGCGATTTTAGTCAATCCACCCATCGCTTTCGTCAGTTATCATGACTACGTGGCTGGGCTCAGGGCTGTATCTTATACACTCGTGCGGCATTATCATGAAACAACTTTTTCTGATCTGGCTGCGGGAGGTTCTGCACTAGATGCGCATACAACTCATAAAGCTGTCTGAAACTTAGGGAAACTTTATCCATAGGAAAATTCGAGGCAAACAGACAGCGATCGACGCCAAACTGTTGCAACACGAAGTTAAACAAAGGGGCTGTCTTATCCAGCAGTTCCTGCGAGCCGGGGGCGACAGCCCGATGTTCAAACCCCCAACCCAGCACCGGCATAAATTGACCGGATAGCTTCACTACCACATTCGGATTCTCTGCGACCGCAGCAATACCCGTCTGCCAGGTTTTTAATACCACATCCCTCGCCGCTGCATTGTGGCCGTAGGAAGCAAAAGGCCCGCCGATACCGATGGCCGTTCCCATATGATCCAATATAAAAGTAACGCTGGGAAAGCGTTTCGCCAATTGATCAATCTCATCCAACTGATGATGAAAAACCCAGGCATCGAAGCTCAACTGGTACTCTTCCAGCAATTCAAAGCCGGACCGCCACTGCGGCTGCATTGATAAACCCGGCTGAGGACAAAAACTCATAATCCCGTCGTCCGCATCGTTGGCCAGCATTTGTCGTATACCAACGAACTTATCACTGCTGTCAATGTGGGCTTCGATCACGTGCCTGGCATCGTGACGTTGCAGATCAACATAACCAACAATAGCCCCCAGGGTGACCGCTTCCGGCTCAAACAAAGAGTGTAACCAACGCGTTTCGCCTGCCGGGCCATTGCCTTTCCGATGCCGCCATTCTGCCTCAACATGCACCACTTTCTGGATAGGCACGCCGCCGCTATCCTGCCCGTAATCTGCTGGCAGATAGTCTTGCGCCACATAGTCCGTTCGCCCGACATAGGCGCGGTCACTTTTCTTTGCGCCGTAACGCAACGCGGTTTCATATAGAAGTCGATTCCAACCCAATAAGCGTTTAGGGGTGCTCAGAATGCGAGGTGTGTTAAGAAGATCCCATTGATGAATGTGCGGGTCGATCACCGGTATAGAAAAATTCACTGAATTTGATTCCCGTTGGCCTGCGATATTACGCAGCCTATTTATTGATTTTATTAGCTACTTATTTTTTAACGTATTTCAGATCACTCCGCCAGAGAAACATAGGCGGTTACAACATTATTCACTGTGTCCGAAAAACGGCGTGACATAGTTCACACCCGATTAATTCACAATTGGACAGCGCCCATCGGTACTACTGCTTACCGCTTATTCCCGCCAAAGGACTACAGTAAGTTGTGGTTAAAGAGACGTGTATGACTTATCCATCATCCCACTTCCACGGAAAAGGAGAAATTGTATGTCATCTAAAATACGGGCTATAACAACCGGATTTGCTCTGGCTTTTACCTTCACTCAAGCAACCTTCGCCGAAGACGGTAAGGTTTATCCCGCTACAATGTGTCAAGGTTCATTAGTCGGCAACCCTCCCATCACCTATAACGACGGTCGGCAGTTAAAAAACAATTCCACTAGCAACTCCGCTGTAGTGGTGTGTCCTGTTATCAAGGACAATGTATTTTCTAACGCCGGATTAAACGAAGCTTATATGCGCTACTACAAAGCGAACTCCACCGGATTTCTTTCCACGCTCTATAGTTACAGCGCGTTCGGCACAGCTAACTACGTTCAGTATAAAAGTGACTTTGGTGGTGCTGGTTACAAAACCCTAAGCTTTACGCCGATAAGCAGTTATAACCAGGGGTATTATCAGTTTATCGCCGTTATCCCGCCGAGCCCAACTTCGACCAAATCGTCTGTGATCTCATATCGTGTGGACGAAAACTGACTCTGGCTGTCTGCCCTGGACCACAGACCAGGGCAGGTTTTTATTCCCGGTGCGAGGCGAGATCCGAAAGCAAAAATCCGAGAGGAGAGACCCGGCATGAAAAATTACCCTAAGATAACAACTGCCCTTCTGTGCGTTCTTGTGGCGCTGCTTATTTCTATATTCGTTACGACAAGAAGCAACCAATTGAATTCAGCTGACCTTAAAGAAACCCGGCGAGCACTATTCGAATTGCAGCGCAAAGTAGGCGGCCTAAACCCAAATGCAGAGCAATACAAATTTGAACAGGACGAAGTGCAACGACGACTGACTGAGCTGAAAAGGGGTTTAAGTGACGCTCAAAGCAAGCAGGTTGCGCACAATGCCTCTGACGCAACTACAGACAGCCAAAATGAATCACCGGCAACAGACCCACGGGACACCGCGAGCGAACTCACCGCAACGGAAATGGCGCTGGAAACCAGCCGAACCGAATTCATCGCCACAACGCTGGACAACGTGCTGCTGCAGGAACCGCTGGACGCAGGATGGGCTGGAACAGCAGAAACTCAGGTGGGAACGGCCATCGACAACATGGGCCACACAACCGATTCTGAACTCTATGGTGTACAGTGCCAATCCACTCTATGCCGGATAGAAGCCGGCCACGATAATGAAACTGCGGAAATGGATTTCACATTAGAGCTCGGTAAACTTGACGCGTTCCGCGATGCTCACGCCTTTATCCGCCGTATTGAAAACGCCGATGGCAGTATAGACACTATTACCTATATCAGCCGTGCCGGCTACGCATTACCGGATCTGGCGGCCAACCAGTAATGTCCTAACGAATAACCACCGCGCAACGCAGCCGATTCTGCCCGAAATGCAACATCATTTCAAAGCTGTTGCGCGGAATCGGCAAATAATGTTTGTCCAGCAACGAACGCTGCTCGTCATCGTCGTCGGGATCGGGATCATTGATATAAACGAACTGATCATCCATATCCACCAATAAAACCCAGTGTGGTGCTTTTTTTCCATCAAACCGATAGGTGCTGATAAGGACCAGCGGTAAGGCGCCGGATTCCAGGCGCTGTTGCAGTTGTTTTAACGATAAGATGCTACGATGGATCGGCACCCGACATTCTTTTAACTTATGCAGGAAATCCAGGTGTACTAACTCCAAAATCTGTTTTTTACTTTCGTTACGAACACCTTCAACGAATAACGGCCCATGGTGGCTAACGTAAACTTCCGTGGTAAACCCCCTCTTGGCCGCGGCATAGGCCAGACCATGAGGACCACAACCGCCGTGACCGGAGGTCATAAAAATAGTGGTTGCCTCACGCCAGATTTGAATTTCCGTGCGTTGGTCAAAGACCACTTCCGGTTTCAGTTCTTTCATCGCCATCATGAGCGAAGCGGCACCGCAAGTAAACTCCGTGGTCTGCGCATAATAAGGAATTTGCTGATCCGGCTCTGCTTTGTGTTCTTCCATTCGTTCATGGGGAATAATGCGCTTTTGAAATCGCAATGCATCTGCATGGTCTTCATAATAATCCGGATACAAACCGAACTGCCGGTAACCCAATCGTTGATACAAATGGATTGCAGCGCCATTATCTTTGCGCACTTCCAATCGCATAAACATACGCCCTTGCTCTGCCGCCTGCTCCTCGGCCTCGAGCAGCAGACGTTTCGCTAACCCCTGACCATGGGCCTGCGGTGCAACAGCAATGGAGTATAACCGGGCCAAACTGGTGCCTTTGCGCAAGAACACCAAGGCGTAGGCCAGCAGTTGTTTTTTACCGTCAGCATCGGCCTCAACCACCAACAGCAAATTATGTAATTGCTGCAATTGATGACGAAAACTGCGCTTGCTCATCCGGTCGGCACTGAAACAAGCCTGTTCCAGAATCACCAGAGATTCCAGATCATCCAGGTTGGCGTGGCGAATTGTGTCTCGATGCTCAACAGTCATTAAATAATCCGGCACAGGCTAGCTGGATCGCCTGACGTGCGCGCAATAACACTAAAGTTTGCCATTGCACTTCCGCAGGATAAAACTGACGTAGCAGTTGCTGACGTACCACATCGCTTTGGGGATGAGTAAAGGGTTGCTGCCCGGGTTTGCGGATCAAATGATCTTCCCGTAAACAACGCAACAGTTCCGCCAACGGATACGTTCCGAACTCCAGGGTCAGATAACAACTGTTTTTGCCCATCACCTCATGCCAGGCGTAGTCCACCAAGCCTTGTTTCGGAACCGAGCAGGAATCACCGGCTTCCGGTAACGTCGCCGCATCACCGAACCAGCGCTGAGCCGTCAGCATGCCTTGGCTGCCAATGGGATGATCGCAAATCAATTCACCGTGGCCATAAGGACCCAGACCCGTATGTAAATCCAACAGCGCCACCTGTCGATTACCACAATCCAGCTCATTGATGATCGCCTCCAGATTGAGTCTGGCCTGACTCTTACCCCGACCACCATAGAAAAGGCCTTCCTCAAATTGATACTGACCGCCACTCAGCGCCAACTCATACTGCCTTTGTCCGTGTTCTTGCAAATACGCCTGCAATGCCTGTTCACCCGCCGCCAGACCACCACTCACCGGCAACACGTCCTGAGCCAGCTGCGCATAACCCGGGTTGACTGGTAAGGGTTGTTCGAAATCGACAAAATTACGATTCACATCAATGCCCTGCTCGTCCACCCGGCGACTCCAGGCAAATCCCCACGGGTTAATCGCGTGTATCATCAACACGGCCAAACCGGCCGGTAACTGCACCCGGCCCCGGTTCAGTCGCCGCAACAAATCCGCCTGAATGGCCGATCCACAGTGCCCTTCCACACCGTGCACCGCGGACTGCAGAACCAACACCCGGGACGCATCCGGCTCGCCAACCCAGATTTGCTCTGTGCTAAGTCTTTCACCCGCCGGTCCTTCACCTTCATAGGTCAGACTGCGATGTGTCCAGGCTGTTCCAGGCAGCTTATCCAACTGTTTCACCTCAGCCAGTAACGCCTGCCGGGCCTGATCGAAAGAGGCGGGAAATACGCTCAGTTCCTGAGTGGACAACAACGGGGTCAGCATGACATGCCTCAGTGTAAAAATTCGTTTACGCAGTGTTCAGAAGCCTAACCCCCAGTCCCGGTTTTTACCACTGATATAAGCCGGTTCAGACTAAAAATAATTGTCCCGGTACTTGTATTTACGCCATCTAGAAACCAATATTGAACACAACCCCATTAGCCTAGAAGAGTCATCAATCCTGCCATGTCACAACTGCTAGTTGTCGTAGAATCCAAGAAAGACTGGGCACCCTATTTTCCATTTGAAGATCTGATCACCTTCGAAGAATATCTAAGCCGCCAGGACGGACTGAAAAAATCCCGTACCCGCGTCATCAACTTATGCCGTAGTTACAAATACCTGTCAAAAGGCTATTACTGTTCTTTGTTGGGCGAAGCCCGTGATCACCACGTGTTACCCTCGCTTCGTGTTATTAACGATCTCAACCAGAAATCACTGTATACCCTGCACCTGGATGACGTCAGCGAGTTAAACCATAAATCCATTGAGAAAAAACACACCCACGAAGATCTGACCTTTGTCAGTTATTTCGGCAGCACACCGCAACCGGAATTCAAAGCACTGGGCAAAGATTTGTTTGAAAAATTCCCATGCCCGATCCTGAAAATCAGTTTGCGCTTTCAGGAGCGCTGGCAGATCACGCAACTGCAGGCGCTGTCGCCCCATGACCTGACCGCAGATGAAGATCAAACTGAATTTGCCGAAGCGCTGAACCAGTTCAGTCATAAAATCTGGCGCTCGCCAAAAGCCAGGAAACAGTTCCGTTATGATCTGGCAATTCTGACCAATAAAAATGAAGCACTTCCGCCAAGCGATGCCGCCGCCATCAAAAAAATGATCAAAGCAGGCAACAGTCTGGGTATTGACGTAGACGTGATCGAGCGGAAAGATTATGTCCGTCTGGCGGAATACGATGCCTTGTTTATCCGCGAAACGACGTCTATAGATCATCACACTTTCCGCTTTGCGAAAAAAGCAGAATCCGAAGGGATGGTCGTTATGGACGACTCTATGTCGATTCTGCGCTGCTGTAACAAGGTGTACCTGACGGATCTGTTCAACGTCAATAAGGTACCGGCACCCAAAACCATGATCCTGGCCAAAAACAATAAGGATGAACTACAACGGGCGGTGCAACAAATCGGCTTCCCCATTGTGCTTAAAATCCCAGATGGTGCCTTTTCGCAAGGAGTATACAAAGTCAGTAACCAGGCAGAATTCGATCAACGCACCAAAGAGCTTTTTAAAAAATCCGCGCTGCTGCTGGCGCAGGAATTTATGTACACGGATTTTGATTGGCGTATCGGAATCATCAACAACAAACCGCTATACGCTTGCCGCTATTACATGGCTAAGGATCATTGGCAGATCTATAACCACGCTAGCCCCAGCGGCCGTTTCGTCAGTGGCGGGTACGACACCATGCCCACCTATGAGGCGCCGAAAGCGGTATTGGACGCCGCCCTGAAAGCCACCAAGCTCATCGGCAACAGCCTTTATGGAGTGGACTTAAAACAATCCGGCGATCGCGCAGTGGTCATCGAAGTCAATGATAACCCCAGCCTGGAAAACGATGTTGAGGACCGTTTTCTGGGAATACAACTGTACGAACAAATCATGCAGGAGTTCATTAACCGGATCGAAAGCCGACGTTCAAGCCGCCAATAAATCAAAAGCGCCAAAACACCGGCAGGAATAGCGTTAACACCGTGAAATATTCCAGCCGTCCCAGTATCATCGCAAACGACAGCACCCAGGTGCCGAAATCCGTGACCGGCTGAAAGTTACTGCCTAACTCACCAAAGGCCGGCCCCAGCACATTCAGACAAGCCGCCACCGCGGACAGCGCGCCCCAAAAACTCAAACCCGTCCCCATCAGGATTAGCGTAAGCACTACCGTACTGGTGGCCACCAAAGCCATAAACATAATAGTGCTGCTGAGCACCGACACCTGTAACGATTTACCCTGGTATTTCAGAATGAATACCCCTCGCGGGTGCATGATGCGTTTTATCTCCAGCGCGATTAATTTCAAAGACAGAATATTACGGATAAATTTATTACCCCCGGCAGTGGAGCCGGAACACCCCCCCAGATAACCGGAAATCACCAGGGTTAAAGCAACAAAAGCAGGCCAATGAGTGAAGTCCGCCGCCCCGAAGCCGGTACTGGTAACGAAAGAGATCATATGGAACATCGCCATTTGAAACGCGTCCCAAGGGTGATGATAAATCCCGGCTTCCAGCAGTTCCGAGGTGATCAACAAAGAAATAAACAGCACCGTTAATAAAAATACGCGGGACTCCTCGTCGCGCCAGTAGATTTTTAAACTGCGCCCGGACATGGCGCGAAAATGCACGGCAAAACTGATCGCACCCAACAGCATAAACAGATTCGCCACCCACAATACCGCATCGCTTTTGAAATACCCGATGCTGGCATCGTGAGTTGAAAAGCCGCCGGTGGAGACCGTTGAAAAGCTGTGACCCAAAGCATCAAACAGATCCATTCCAGCCAGAAAATACCCCACCGCACAGGTGAATGTCAGCACCATATACACAATAAAAAGATAATGGGCAGAACTGGAGATACGAGGAGACAATTTATCGTCTTTAATCGGGCCCGGCGTTTCGGCCTTGAGTAACTTCATACCGCCGGTGTTGAGCATCGGCAAAATCGCCACGACAAAAATAACTACACCCAGCCCACCCAGCCACTGCAGAAACTGCCGATACATCAAAAAAGCCTTTGGACGGGAATCCAGGTTATCCAGAATAGTCGCACCGGTGGTGGTCAATGCACTGACGGATTCGAACACGGCATCAGTAAAACTGACCCCGGTGATTTCCATTACCGGTATTGCCCCCAGCAGCCCCATGATGACCCAGGTCATCACCGCGAACACCAGGGAATCCCGCAGGCCAATCGGATGATCGCGCCAATCCGAGCGACTCGACAGCATCCACACGGCCACCCCGAGCATCGGCAAAGAAGAGAATAGAAAATCCTCCATCACGCCGTCTTCAAACAGAGCCAGCGACAGCAACGCAAACACCAACTGTACCAACCCCATCAACCCCACGGGCAATGCCAGCAAATACAAGTTCGCCCTTCTATGGACCCGCAATGTGTTCTTCCCCGATCAACTGTAGAAAAATTGGGTTCAGCCCGATTATGCTGCACGCTATCATCTAAACTATAGCAAACCAAGCAGTTTGACATCAGGCCTGTATCAGAGGCATATAGTACAAAATTAAAATCGAACGGGAATCTACATGAGCTACAAACTGCGTGAGTGGAAGCTAATGGGCAAGCAAATGCGCATTAACGGCCATTACATTTTCTATATCGAAAACCATGACGGGGAGCGAGACCCGGGCAAGCCCACGCTGATGCTGATCCACGGTTACCCTACTTCCAGCTGGGACTGGGAGCGAATCTGGCCGCTGTTGACCGATGATTTCAATTTGATTGCAATGGATTTACTGGGCTTCGGACTATCGGACAAGCCCTATCCGCACGCTTACCTGATTCAGGATCAGGCTGATATAATCGAGACCATGGTTGAGCGCCTGAAAATCGATGAATTCCACGTACTGGCCCACGACTATGGGGATACCGTCGCGCAGGAGTTGTTGGCTCGGCAGAACGAACGTGAACAACCCCAATGGCTTTCCTTGTGTATGCTGAACGGCGGTTTGATCCCGGAATCCCACAAAGCTCTGCTGATTCAGAAATTGCTGGCCGGGCCGCTGGGTCCGTTTATGACCCGGCATATGAAAAAGCCGACTTTGGCCCGCAGCCTCAACGCCGTGTTCGGGCCCGACACACCACCGGATGAAGATCTGGTGGATGGATTCTGGGAAGCGATTAATTATAACAACGGACGCCGGGCCTTACACAAGCTGATTGATTACATGCGGCAACGTAAAGTGAACCGCAGTCGCTGGGTAGGCGCACTACAGGACACCAAGGTGCCCATCGGGCTGATCAATGGCTCTCTGGATCCGATTTCCGGAGCACACATGATCAAGCGTTACAAAGAAGTGGTCGGATTACCCTTAATGATTCTATCGCTGGCGGATATCGGACACTATCCGCAAGTGGAGGCGCCGGATCAGGTGTTCACCTGCTACAAGCAATTTATCGGCGCCGCCCTGGATTGATCTTACTGAATAGCTCTCAGGGCGTCCATTGCTGTGGCAGGCCACGGGTTTGCATCAAGCTGCCACATCCATCGCCAAAGCAATACTCACGTGCACTCCCACTCCCCCCCATATGGAACGCGAATGCAACGCCAGGATGCCCAGGAACAAACCGAAAAACAGAGCCCCGGTGGCTTCAATCCAGGGTTTGGAAAAGTGGAGCATCAGATAAGGTAAACACATTACCAGAATTCCTTGGGCGCCCATTGCGGGCCTCAACGCATTCAACATAAAGCCGCGGAAGAAGAATTCCAGAACCACGAACTGCCCGATATAAATACTTTCCCAAAGCAGAAAATCCAGCCAGCTACGCCCGGCATTGCGATAAAAAGGATAATGGCTAGCGAAATCGTCACGGAAACTGACCACGACCACCCCACATAAAATCGGCGCGACTAACACCAGGTACCACTTTAAATGGCGATGCACTGCTCCCCACTGCAACCCGTGTTGGTTCAAACGTTCCTTAAGATAGCAGCGGATAAAAAGCGCAGGCAGGATAAAAAAGCCCAACACATGAATGAAGCCCCACCAGGCGTGCAGATAGAGTTCGTAAAAAGGATCACGCCGTAAATACATGAACGCGCGCTGCAGCGAAAGGGAATCGCCGCTTTGAAATAGTTCGTAGAACCAGAAAAAAGCACCGTTAAACTTGGCGTAGTTAACCAGCAACAAACACAAACCGACAAAAAAAAGAGTAAAGAACACCCGCTGAGAGGGGCGCACCGGCTCTACGGACACTTGTGACTGCTGATCGATGCGGTGCAGCACAGTAAAAAACTGGCGCGGATGGAGCGACTTGAAAAAGGCCATGATTCACTCGCCGGCAACCGGCAAGGTCACCGGATAGCAACAGGGTTCAGGTACAGGATCCGGTTTATTTATTCGTTTTCAGAGCTTTGAGGCACCGGATTGATGCGATAAATCTTACCGTTGTCCTCATCGGTTAACAAATACAATAGCTGATCCGGCCCCTGCACCACATCACGCACTCGCTCACCAATTTCCTTTTTGAACATCCGTTCTTCACCGACTACCTTATCCTGCTTCAGCTCCAGTCTCACCAACTGCTGAAACTTCAACGAACCTACAAACAAATCCCCTTTCCATTGCGGATACGCATCACCGGAATAAAATGTCATTCCGGAAGGAGCAATGGAAGGCACCCAATAGTAGAAGGGCTGTTCCATGCCGGCTTTCTCTGTACCTTCACCGATTTTACCACCGCCATAGTTTTCACCATAGGTAATGACCGGCCAGCCGTAGTTTTTGCCCGCTTGCGGCAGGTTGATTTCATCACCACCTTGCGGACCATGCTCATGAGTCCATAGCACGCCGGTTTGCGGATGCAGGGTTGCCCCCTGCACATTACGATGACCATAAGACCAAATCTCAGGCAGGGCATTTTCGGTTTTGACAAAAGGGTTATCTGCGGGCGCTTTACCATTAGGCAAGATACGGACTATCTTACCCAGATGATTATCCAGAGTCTGTGCATCCTCCCGGGGGCGGAAACGTTCACCCAAGGTAACAAATAAAGTACCGTCTTTGGCGAAGACCAGACGAGAGCCAAAGTGCGCACGGGATAGGTATTTCGGTTTTTGTCTGAAAATGACTTCCACATCCATCAGGCTATGGCCTTTCAGTCGACCGCGAGCCACGGCAGTGGAATTCATAAAAGGCACTCCATTGGGTTCGGCGTAACTGAAATAAATCCAGTCGTCCTGAATCGCCACATCCATCAGGCCACCCTGGCCGCCTACCCAGATTTCGGGCAGGCCGGACAGCGGCTCGCTGAGTTTGCCATCTTCGACCAGACGCATAGAGCCGGAACGCTCCGTCACCAGCATGCGGCCATCGGGTAAGAACTTCAGACTCCAGGGGTGATCCAGCCCCTGGATAATGGTTTCAGGTTCCACTTCCGCTTGTTCGGTGGTGACCGCCTGGACAGAGCCGGGAACACACACACTCCATACCACGCCCCATGTCACCGCCCGCAGAATGCCTTTGCTAAAGCCTGCTGCGGTTAACCGGAATTGACTGTTCAATGGCATAGACACCGTCCGTGGTAGTAACGAAATGGGTTATTCAAACTCCGTGATGAATTGCTCCAGTTTATCCACCATATTGGGCGAACCTACAAACAGCGGACAGCGCTGGTGCAACTTGGTCGGCTCAATATCCAGTATACGCTGTCCCGGACTGGCAATGGCTTTACCACCGGCTGCCTCAATCAAAAACGCCATCGGATTGCATTCGTACAACAAGCGTAGTTTGCCTTCAGGATAGCGACCTGAACTTGGATACAGGTAAAGTCCGCCTTTGATCAGGTTACGGTGAAAATCCGACACCAACGAACCGATATAGCGGGAAGTATAAGGGCGCTGCGTATCTGCATCTTCTTCCTGGCAATATTTAATGTATTTCTTCACTCCGTTCGGGAAATGAATGTAGTTACCTTCATTCACGGAATAAATGGTGCCGTCCTTTGGAATCTGCAAGTTAGGATGGGACAGAGCAAACACGCCGATAGTGGAATCATAAGTAAAACCGTTCACCCCGTTGCCCGTGCTGTACACCAACATCGTAGAAGAACCATAGATTACGTAACCCGCAGCCACTTGCTTATTTCCAGGCTGCAGAAAGTCTTCTTCTGTCACATGGCTGCCCACCGGTGAAACCCGGCGATACACGGAAAAGATGGTGCCCACAGACACATTAACATCAATATTGGAGGAACCATCCAGAGGGTCCATCAACACGACATATTTGCCATCCAGGTTTTTCGTTTCTTCAAACTTTACAAACTGCTCTTCTTCCTCAGAGGCTATACCACACACCACTCCGCGCTGTGCCAGAGCACTGATGAAGCGCTCGTTGGCGAACACATCCAGCTTTTGCTGCTGTTCGCCCTGCACATTCTCGGAGGAGGCTGCGCCGGTAATATCCGCCAGACCGGCTTTGTTGATTTCACGGTGTAATATTTTTGCCGCTAACCGGATAGAAGAAAAAAGTGAGGTAAGTTCGCCGCTGGCGTCCGGATACTCCATCTGGCGGTCAATAATAAACTCGCCAAGGGTCTTAATAATTTCCATGTATGAAATTCCTGTTTAGGTAGGGGTATCTATGCTGCTAAATCATACCTACTTCCAGGGAATGACTCCAGCCAATCCCCCGGAGAGAAACAGAGCAATCACCATTGCGATACGAATTGTCACTAGAAACAAGGGCTCGCGCCCCTACCTGGCCGCCATCTGGCTATTTGTAACAGGAAATAACCCTATTTCAGGTAGACAGCATGCGCATAGAACTAAAGGGGGATTGAATTCAGATACGCTGCGGCCGATTTTCCCAATGTCTGCAAACACTGGACTGACGCGTCTTCCTCCGCGCGCTTGCTGGTGCCGCTATCGCTGACATCTGATTTCAGTTTCGCCGTCTGCACTTTCGCCATGATCGAATTAGTAAACGGCAGCAATCCGGATTGCGTATCCAGCAACGCAATCTCGCAGTTGGCATAGGCTTTTACATTGTCTCCGGCAGCGTTCCCCACCGTGAACACGTTACTGTTCACACTAAAGATCACCAGCAGGTGAACCTGCAGACGCAATGCGGCTTCTCGCATTTGCGCCAGAGACAGTTGATCTGCAGCAAAAAAATCCGGCAGCGGAACGGCGCGATTAACCCGGTCGGATGCCAACACGCTGTCGCGCATGGTTTGTTTTAGTTTTTGCTGGAAATCAACATACTCCTCGGAGCGCTCGAATCGATCACCAAAATAGCGCTCGCCCAACCGATCATTGGGTAATTGCAAAAATGCGGTGTTGGTGCGGGTGACCAGCCGGATTTTGGAAAACAGTAATTTACTGGCGTCTTCGTTACTCATATGGGGCCGGTCAGGTGCAAACAGCGCGTTCGGATGAGGTATAACTGCTGCCTCTGAAGGCGCCCCGACAGCCCCCTTATCTGAATCGTATTTCGATGCAGACCACGCGCTCGCACTGGCCAATAACAACAGGAAACTGAAAAACGTCACTTTTCTCATAATTTAAGCCAACCTAAACAAACCTTTGGATTCAATGTTATAGCGCAACTATTTGTACAATTATGTGTAGCACAGCCCAGGCGACTAGCCCTGCCGCGATGTCATCCACCATAATGCCCACACCCCCCTTGACGTTACGGTCCAGGTAGCGGATGGGCCAGGGTTTCCAGATATCGAACAACCGGAACAGGACAAATCCTGTCAACATCCAATACCAGGTCGCAGGGATCAGAAACATGGTGATCCAATATCCCACGAACTCATCCCAGACAATGGCCTTGTGGTCGTGCACTCCCCAATCCCTGGAGGTTTTGTCGCAAATATAGAAGCCAACCAGGGTTGCGACTATCAATACCACAAAATAGACAATGTTATCGAGCTGCGAAAGGGGCCAATACAACACCATGGCCACTAAAGTACCCCAGGTGCCGGGTGCTTTGGCAGCGGCTCCGCTGCCTAAACCGATGGCTAAAAGGTGTATCGGGTTTTTGAAAGCACTGGCCGGGACGGAGTTCATTAATACACTATCTCATTGTTTTAATTTGATTTTCAGGCCGTAGCCCAGACTAGAAATGGCTAAATCCACCCGCTTCTAAGGGCTTGCCCGGAGCACTGATATCGTACAAACCGGACTGCGCCACTACCTGTCCGATGCGACTGATTGGCACCTTCAATAATTCCGACAAACGCTGGATTTCTTCCCGCTGTGACGGCTTTGCAGTAAAGCACAACTCGTAATCATCCCCCCAGGTGAGGGCAAAAAAGCGCGCTTGCTCCAGTTCCGGCGGTTCAAAACCAATGGTTTTCAAACCTTCCGGATTTTGCAGCGCCGGAGCAATGGGAATGGACTCCAGATCCAGCATGGCACCGACCTGGCTCTGGTTCAGGATGTGATTCAAGTCGGCCAGCAGGCCATCGGAAATATCAATGCAGGCATTGGCAAGCCCAAGCAACCCCCGGCCCAGGTTCATTCTGGGCATCGGGCGGTTGATCCGTTGAATGGCTTCCAGCAAATCTTCTGTCAGCCGGGGGTGCTGATGTGTTTTTGCTGTTGCCTGTTGTTGCAGCAGCTTCAATCCAACAGCGGCACCGCCCAGATACCCGGATACGTAGATATCGTCATCGACGCGGGCAGCCCCACGCAACAGGCTGCGATTCTTTTCCACCAGCCCCATCACTTGAATCGACACCGTGAGCGGGCCCCGTGTGGTATCTCCCCCGATTAGGCGTACCGGGATATCACGGATCAAGGCGGATAAGCCCTGACAGAACTCCGATATCCATTGAGTGGAGGGATCGGGCAAAGTAAGACAAAGCGTGAACCAGGCGGGTTCAGCTCCCATCGCGGCCAGGTCACTGAGATTCACCGCCAGCGCCTTGTAACCGATATCGAAAGCCCCGGTGTTATCTGGAAAGTGGACTCCCTGCACCAACGTATCGGTTGAAATCGCTAACTGCTTGCCCGCAGGCACCGACACCAGCGCACAATCATCACCAATCCCCAAATCCACCGCAACGGACACGTTTTCCATGGCCAGGCGCTTAAAATGTGTTTCGATCAATGCAAACTCATTCACCCCATGCCACCGCATTCCTACTCCGTTGGTTTAGTGTCGGTTTGATCCGACTTTTGCTTGTAAGAGATTTTCGATTTTGCTTTAAGCTGAATTTTTCTGCTTCCACTTTTCACTTCAGCTTCTGGCGCTTTGTCCGCGTCGGGCTCCGCAGCGGCTTTCGGCTCCGCCTTTACTTCCAGAACACGCAGCTTTTGCGCCACCCTGTCCAACACGCCGTTCACGTATTTATGACTCTCCGTTGCACCAAAATATTTTGCTAATTCGATGCCTTCATTGATTGCCACTTTATAGGGAACATCCACCCGCTTACTTAATTCATAGGTGCCAATACGCAAAATTGCCAGTTCAACCTGATCCAGATCCTTTAATTCCCGATCCAAAAAAGGGATGAAATAACCGTCCAGCTCATTGATGCATTTGGGGATCTCGTGCAACAGCTCGTGAAAATACGCGCTGTCGGTCTTGCGCAAATCATTATCCACCCTGAACTGGGTTTCAATTTCGCGTAGATTCGCGCCCGTCATCTGCCATTGATACAACGCCTGCACAGTAAAACGACGGGCTTTGCGTCGTGCTGCGTGCGCGGGTTTTTGGCTTTGGGATTTCATGATATCGGTCCAGCCTCAGTTACAGAGCGCGCAGCAAACTAACCATTTCCAACGCACCGATCGCTGCATCTGCGCCTTTGTTACCGGCCTTAGTGCCGGAACGCTCAATTGCCTGTTCGATGGTATCGGTGGTCAACACACCAAAAGAAACCGGAATATCGCTATCCAGCATCACGTTTGCCACGCCTTTGGTACACTCACCGGCCACAAAATCAAAATGCGGCGTTCCGCCACGAATCACAGCGCCTAATGCAATGATGGCATCCGGCTTGCGCTTCTTCGCGACCTGCTTCACTGCCAGGGGCATCTCGAATGCACCGGGCACACGGATAATTTCAATATTAGTTTCGCTAACACCGTGCCGCGCCAACGCATCCAGCGCGCCACTCAACAGGCTTTCCACAACAAAACTGTTAAAGCGCGCCACCACAATCGCGAACTTCGCGTCGGTTGCACAAAAATCACCTTCCAAAACCGTTACCTTTGTCATCGTTCTAATTACCTTTGTACTTTTAACCGGAATTTAAAAATTAGAGATGCAGGGATTGCGCATCAAATATCACTGTCGACGTATTCCACGATTTCCAAATCGAAACCCGAGAGCGCGTTAAAGCGCATTGGCGAGCTGAGCAGACGCATTTTGCTCAACCCCAGATCCCGTAAAATCTGCGAGCCGGTGCCGATAGTGCGATAAATGCCAGTGCCGTCGCCGGTAGTTTGTCGCGCCGGTTGCCTGCCGGTGGTGAAGCTGTCCACCAGCTCTTCCACGTTGTGTTTTTCGAACGAATCGCCCAGCAATAGAATCACACCGGGATCGTCGCTTTTTCCCAGAAAACGTAACGACTTCTGCAGATTCCAGCCGCTGGAGTTTTCTTTAATGGACAGCAACAAATCCCGCAACGGATCTGCCACGTGCACACGCACATAAGGGGCTTCTACCTGCGATACATCGCCTTTTACCAGCGCCAGATGCACCTGGCCGTCGATCAGATCACGGAATAAAGTCAGATTGAACTCCCCGTATTGAGTAGGGAATTTTTCAGTGCGCAGTTTTTCCACGGTGCGCTCGTTTACCGTGCGGTAATGAATCAGATCGGCAATGGTGCCGATTTTCAGCCCGTGCTCCTGAGCAAAGGCCTCCAGATCCGGGCGCCGGGCCATTGTGCCGTCTTCATTAATAATTTCCACAATGACCGAGGACGCTTCAAGGCCAGCCAATCGAGCCAGATCACAGCCAGCTTCCGTATGGCCTGCGCGGCGCAATACACCACCGGGCTGCGCCATGATAGGGAAAATATGGCCGGGCTGAACGATGTCCGAGGGCTTGGCGTCACGGGCTACCGCCGCTTGCACTGTGCGGGCGCGATCGCCGGCGGAGATTCCGGTTGTCACGCCTTCAGTCGCTTCAATAGAGAGCGTGAAGTTGGTCCCGAATTGGGAGCCGTTAGGCCCACTCACCATCAAAGGTAAATTTAATTGTTGGCAACGTTCACGGGTCATCGTCAAACACACCAACCCACGGGCCTGCTTGATCATGAAATTAATGTCTTCGGGACGCACCATGGTGGAGGCAATCACCAGATCGCCTTCATTTTCACGATCTTCATCGTCCATCAAAATCACCATTTTGCCATGGCGAATATCTTCGATCAGTTCTTCAATTGTGTTCAATTGCATAATCTATAGGCCTACTTTAAAAAACCGTTTTGCGCTAAAAATCCAAGCGTGATATCCCCTTCCTGCTTCGGATCGGCTGCTTTCTCGCCCAACAGTAAGCGTTCCAGGTAGCGGGCAATGACGTCCACTTCCAGGTTCACCTTCACGCCGGGCTGCCATTGACCGACCGTGGTTTCCTGCACAGTATGGGGGACAATATTCAGATCGAACAGGGCTCCGCTGACGGCATTCACTGTCAGACTGATGCCATCCACACAAATGGAGCCTTTGTGTGCAATGTATTTCGCCAGATCATCCGGCGCCTTTACCTGCAAACGGATGGAGCGGGCATCTTCGTGACGGGAAGCAATTTCACCCAGGCCGTCCACGTGACCGGACACCATATGCCCTCCCAGACGGGTTTGCGGGGTCAGGGCTTTTTCCAGGTTGACCCTGGAACCGGTCTGCAATTGTTTGAAACTGGTATGAGCCAGGGTTTCCAGGGACACATCAGCCCAAAAACCATCACCGGGCAACTGAATCACAGTAAGACAGACACCGTTCACGGCGATACTGTCGCCCAGTTTTACATCCCCCAGATCCAGCTTATGGGTGTTAATGCGCAACCGCATATCACCGCCGCGGGGTTCCATATTGGCGATCTTGCCAACGGATTCGATAATTCCCGTAAACATCTATTGGGTCTCCTGGGTAGAAGCGGTCGGCACGGCAAGATAGGTCATACGGATGTCCTGCCCGACTGAGCGCGACGCCTTCAATTGCAGGTTTGACGACAGATCACGGGCCTGTGCCATAGTGTCGATTGCCGGCAGCGCCAACACCGGACGAGCACTGCTGCCCATCAGCATCGGTGCCACATAGCAAATCCACTCATCCGTGAGGCCCTGATCAATAAAGTTACCTGCCAGCTGTGATCCCGCTTCGACTAACACATCGTTGACCTGACGCTGGGCTAATAATTCCAGTACGGCATCGAGATGGATACCCTGCTTTTTATCCTGACCAGGCATCTGCATCACTTCGGCACCCGCCATTTCCAGCGCAATGGCTTTTCCTGCATCCAGTTCACGACACAAAATCAAGGTCGCGCCGGGCTGCCTTAAAATAGCGGCATCAACCGGCGTACGCAGGGTAGAATCCAGCACGACCCGCAACGGTTGCACCGGATTAACACCTTGCGGCCAGCACCAGCCGGACCATTGGCTATCGCCGTCCAGCGCTTGCGGCCAGCTTTGCGGTCTTACCGTCATGGCGGGATTATCGGCTATTACAGTTTCAACACCGGTGACAATGGCCTGCACCCTCGCCCGCAGGCGCTGCACATCGGCCCGTGACGCCGCGCTGGTAATCCACTGGCTTTCGCCACTGGCCATCGCGGTCCGACCGTCCATGCTCATGGCGGACTTTACCATCACCCGGGGGCGACCCAAGCGCATACGTTTATTGAATCCGGGATTAATTTGTTCAGCCTGGCTTTGCAGCAAACCGCACGCGGTTTCGATACCGCCGGCCTGTAGCATATGATGCCCGCGACCGGACACCAGGGGATTGGGATCTTGCATGGCACTGATGACTTTGCCGACACCGGCGTCAATCAGCGCATTCGCACAGGGAGGCGTTTTGCCTTGATGGCTACAGGGTTCAAGGGAGACATAAGCCGTTGCACCCTTAATATCAAACCCCCGGGCTGCAGCATCGGCAATCGCATTGACTTCGGCATGGCCCTGACCTGCGGTCTGATGCCAGCCCCGCCCCACTATCTGCCCATTGTTCACCAGCACACAACCCACGCGCGGGTTCGGGTGTGTCGTGTACAAACCACGCCAGGCCAAGCGAATTGCTTCAGCCATAAATCGGTGGTCGGCAGCGTTAAAGAGCGTTGAGGTCATGGAGTCGGGCCAGTACCGGAAAAAACGGTCGCAGAGTATACCACAAGAGGGCTTATTTCACCCCCGTTACAGTGCCATTCTTCTGCAACCGGGCGATCTCATCTGAAAACTGGCTAAGGTCTTGAAAATCACGGTAAACCGAGGCGAATCGCACATAAGCCACCTGATCCAGATCGCGCAACGCATTCATCACATCCTCACCAATGCGCCGCGATGGCAGCTCCCGCTCACCGGTGGCCCGCAGCTTGTGGCAAATCTTGTTAATCGCCAGCTCCACCTCTTCCACACTCACCGGACGCTTTTCTAAAGCCCGGTGGATGCCGCTGCGCAGCTTGTTTTCGTCGAACGGCTCGCGGGTACCATCGGATTTCACCACTTTGGGTAACATCAGCTCGGCACTTTCATAGGTTGTGAAACGTTCATTACAGGCCAGACACTCTCGGCGGCGACGCACCTGATTGCCTTCCGCCACCAAACGCGAATCGATGACCTTGGTATCGTCCGTATTACAAAAGGGGCAATGCATGGCGGGTAGCGTCCTATAAGAGAGTCAGGGTCTGAAGTTCAGGGTCGGGAATCGGTGTAGATTGGAGCTGATAATACCCTAGCCCGCCAAGGAAAAACCAGTGCACCTCCGGCGAACCCGCTATAAAGCGTGTTCCGACACCGCGATAGCGGTCTTATCCACCACTTTGCGCATGACAAAGCTGGAATGCACCCCCGACACCCCTTCGATACGGGTTAATTTACCCAACAAAAAGCGCTGATAATGATCCATATCTTCCACCACCACTTTCAGAATGTAATCCGCGCTTTGTCCGGTGATCAGATAACAGGACTGCACCTCGCTGAATTCCGCCACGGCCGATTCAAAATGCGCGAACCGCTCCGGGGTGTGCTTGTCCATTGAAATATTAATCAACGCAGTCATTTTCAGACCCAGTTTGACCTCATCCAGCAATCCCACATACCCGCGGATAAAGCCCTCCTCCTCCAACTGACGTACCCGGCGCAAACAAGGGGAAGGCGACAAACCAATACGGTCCGCCAGATCCTGGTTACTGATACGTCCGTCCTGCTGTAAAACCTCTAAAATCTGTCGATCATAACGGTCCATTGCGCCCAAACCTCACCCAAAAGCAATTAATACCCAATTTATAGCACATCAAAGCAATATAATTCCAACAAGACACCAAATTAGCGCTATTTTAGCAATCAAATTTCACTCGGCTTCCCCTACACTTCTTTCCTATCAGGTCATCGCCTGAGCTGAAGAAAAAGGGCGGACTCACAAGGTCCGCTCTATCTCGACAGCCACTCACTCACAAGGTGGGAAAATCTGGAACGGCAACTCAATCCGATCCCGGGCAGACCTGTTGACAAAGACGCACAACCTAAAGTCCCGAAATCAGACCCAACTATATACCGGAGCAACCATGTCATTCGATCATCGCAAATACAGCCCCTATTTGCCGGTGCAATTACCCGACCGCACCTGGCCCGACAAGGTCATCAACCAAGCACCCGCCTGGTGCAGCGTTGACCTGCGCGACGGCAACCAAGCCCTGATCGAACCCATGACGGTGGATGAGAAAAAACGCCTATTCACGCTGCTGGTAAAAGTCGGTTTCAAAGAAATCGAAGTGGGGTTTCCCGCCGCCTCGCAACCGGATTTCGATTTTGTCCGCGCCTTGATTGAAGAAGACATGATTCCGGACGACGTCACCATCCAGGTGTTAACCCAGTCCCGCCCGGAGTTGATCGAGCGATCTTTTGTGGCGTTGAAAGGTGCCAAGCAAGCGATTGTACATTTATATAATTCCACCTCCCCCGTGCAGCGGGAGCAGGTATTCGGATTGGATAAAGCCGGCATCACCGAGATCGCTGTCAAAGGCGCACAGAAAGTGTTAGATGAATCCCGCCAATACCCGGGCGCCCGCTGGCAGTTCCAGTATTCACCGGAAAGCTATACCAGCACCGAACCGGAGTATGCAGTAGACATCTGTAGCGCCGTCATCAACGTATGGCAACCGGACGCCGACAACAAAGTCATTATTAATCTGCCTGCCACCGTGGAGGTCACCACCCCCAACGTGTACGCAGATCAGATCGAACATTTTTGTCGTCACGTGAATCAGCGTGACAACGTTATTATCAGCCTGCATACCCACAACGACCGTGGCTGCGGTGTCGCCGCCGGTGAATTAGGCGTGATGGCCGGTGCCGACCGTGTAGAAGGCACCCTGCTGGGCAACGGCGAGCGCACCGGCAATATGGACATCGTCACCATGGCGATGAACCTGTACAGCCGCGGCGTTGATCCTGAACTGGATCTGAGCGGCATGGATGAAATCATCAGCGTGGTGCAGGATGTGACTAAAATCGAAGTCCACCCCCGCCACCCTTATGCAGGCGAATTGGTTTACACCGCGTTTTCCGGCAGCCACCAGGATGCCATCCGCAAATGCTTAACCAAACGCAATAAAGACGATCTTTGGGATGTAGCCTATCTGCCCATCGACCCGCTGGATCTGGGCCGCAGCTATGAAGCAGTGGTTCGGATCAACAGCCAGTCCGGCAAAGGTGGCGTGGCGTTTGTATTGGAAAAAGATCACGGCATTTGCATACCGCGCTGGATGCAGATTTCGTTGAGCAAAATTGTGCAGGAAGATGCAGAGAGCAGCGCGGCGGAGATTTCTTCGCAACGCATCTGGGAGCTATTCCAGCAACACTTTATGGCAACCCGGCCAATGTCGGTGGTGTCTTATAAATTGCAGCACATTGAGCAGGAAGAAATCAGTTTCGTACTGGAACACAACGGTGAAAAAACCACGGTCAACGCGGTGGGTAAAGGCGCATTATCAGCCTTTTGCAGCGGACTGAATCAACACTTCGGCATTCATCTGGATGTGCTGGATTTTGAAGAGCACAGCCTGCAACACTCCAGCGACAGCGAAGCGGTTGCCATGGTGCAGGTGAATTGCCTGGGCGAACGCCACCAGGGCGCAGCGATCCACGCCGATTCTTTGTTTGCTTCGATGAACGCCATTATCGGCGCGGTGAATCAGGCAATGCAGCAAAAAGAAGTGAGTGTTGCCTGATTTCAGGTTGTGTAATTTGAAAGAATTACTATTTAGAAAGGCTCTAATAGAAGGGCTACTAATAAATAGAGCCACTAACAATTAAAGCGGCTATTAAATAAAGATACTCAGTTAAAAATGCGCCGGAAGCAGCTGGTTTTATGCAGTTGCGCCCGGCGTTTAATGTTTTATCGCTCTCATCATATTATTTCCCCTCCCAGCCTCTCCCGAATTCCCCGTTTGTTAACGCTCCCTCTGTCTCTATTAGCCGAATACGACTATTCAACCGTAGCCTGAATGTGCAGGCTTATCTCATTTACAACTGATCCGTAGGAAAAGGTAAACCCAGATGGAATTTCGCAACACCCTGGCCATGACGGCCTCTGCATTACTGATCACACTCACCGGCTGTGGCGGAGGCGGCGGTGGCGGCGCACCCGCAGAACAACCCAGAGCACCGGCAACCCCCACAACTCTACCGATATTTTTGCAAAGCCAGATCGATAAGTGTTCGTTTGTTGAAAACGGAGCACCGGTTGCTTTGGCTGGCTACAGCGGCACCTTGAGCGCAGTCACTGAGCTGAACTGTGCCGATACCCAATTCGCCAATTTTGATGAAATTGAGCTGTTAAGCGGAATGACAGCACTTCGCCTTACCAACGCCAATCTCACCAGTGTTGATGCGCTGCAAGGCCTGACTCAGCTTACCCTACTGGATGTATCCAATAACGCACTCACCGACCTGACGACGATCAGCAACCTGATGTCGTTGCAAAACCTGAATCTGGCCAACAACAACATTGCCGACCTGTCGCCACTCACAGCCTTGCTGGCACTGACCGAACTGCGCCTGAGTGGTAACGAACTGTTAAAGTGTCCTGATGTTTTCAATCTGAAAGCCATCATCGAAAGTACCGGCACCGGCAATGTGATCATTCCGGCACAGTGCGGCGTTAGCTTGACGCTGAGAGACAGCAGTGTTCCCGATTTAGTGATTAACAATGCCCTGGAAGAAACACCCTACGATCGAGTCCAGTTTGTTGCGCCCTATATCGAACAGAATGTTGCATTGTTTGTGGTAGGTGAAGATTTAAAAGTGCAGTTGAATTCTGCTGAAGGCCCGAGGAGTGTTACTTTTACCGGGTGGTTTACCGATAGAGAGAATACTGTTGCCACTTTTGGATTTGCGGGGGATAAGGAATATACGTTTCGTGAACTTCAGGAATTAGTTGGACTGAGTACTGCGCTGACAGAGATGGATGATGTGTTTGAGGGCACCAGTAATGCCGATATTGTTTATGGGTTGGGTGGCAACGATGTCATTTTTGGAAACAGCGGTGCTGATATCATTCAAGGCGGGAAAGGCGATGATATTATCTTTGGTCATTGGGGCTCGATAAATGACGATGGGAGCATCTCCATCAACACCAGCTCCGGAGAGACCGGGAAAGACATCATAATATTCAATTTGGGTGACGGAAATGACACTGTTGCAGAGCACGAAATAATCTCATCAGATAGATCTATCCTTAAGTTCGGTACCGGAATTTCTGCCGACAATATTCAACTTTCACGGGTCGGCTATGATTTGAAGCTCTCGTTTACCAACAGCCCTACTGATTCCGTTACTATTTATAATTGGTTTTTTGCCGATGACTATACCATCGGAACCATCCAGTTCGGTGCTGCCGAACCGGTTGATGCGAACACCTGGGTTATAAATAAAGGCTTTAGCTCGGCCAATGGTGAACCAATCGAAGGCTCATCAGGAGACGATACTATCAATGGTAGTGATGGCAACGATGTCATTTTTGGAAACAACGGTGCTGATATCATTCAAGGCGGGAAAGGCGATGATATTATCTTTGGTCATTGGGGCTCGATAAATGACGATGGGAGCATTTACATCAACACCGGCTCCGGAGAGACCGGGAAAGACATCATAATATTCAATTTGGGTGACGGAAATGACACTGTTGCAGAGCACGAAACAACCACAGCAGATAGATGTATCCTTAAGTTCGGTACCGGAATTTCTGCCGACAATATTCAACTTTCACGGGTTGGCTATGATTTGAAGCTCTCGTTTACCAACAGCCCTACTGATTCCGTTACTATTTATAATTGGTTTTTTGCCGATGGCTATACCATCGGATCCCTTCAATTCGAAGGCCAAGAACCCCTAGACGCAGTAACATTCGTCGAATCAAAAATGTAAATTTAGAACCAAAATCTCCACAACAAAAAAGCCGGTGCTCTTACGAACACCGGCCTTTCCTTTGCCACATTCTAAAACTCAAACGATCACTTCCCGTAAACAGGAAACCTAGCACAAACCGCTTTCACTTTTTCACGCACTTCCGCAATCAGTGCCTCGTTTTCCAGATCTGCCAGAATATCGCACATCCAGCCCGCCAGTTCCTTCACTTCTGTTTCGCCAAAACCACGACGAGTCACAGCCGGAGTTCCTATCCGCAAACCACTGGTGACAAACGGCGAGCGTGGGTCATTCGGGACGGCGTTTTTATTAACAGTGATAAACGCTTTGCCTAACGCTGCATCGGCGTCTTTACCAGTAATGTCCTGCTTGATCAGAGACAGCAGGAACAAGTGGTTGTCGGTGCCATCAGATATCACATCATAGCCGCGCTCAACAAACACCTGCGCCATCGTTTTTGCGTTGACGACCACTTGTTTTTGATAGGTTTTGAATTCGTCGCTCATGGCTTCTTTAAAGCACACGGCTTTGGCGGCGATGACGTGCATTAAGGGGCCGCCCTGCCCGCCCGGAAATACCGCTGAGTTCAGTTTCTTTTCCAGATCCGGATTGGCTTTCGCCAGGATCAGACCGGCGCGGGGGCCGCCCAGGGTTTTGTGTGTGGTGGTGGTGGTAACGTCCGCTATTTGCACGGGGTTTGGATAAACTCCGGCAGCCACCAATCCGGCCACGTGTGCCATGTCGACCATCAGATAGGCACCTACCTCATCGGCGATATCACGGAATTTTTGCCAGTCCATAATGCGGGAATAAGCGGAAAAGCCAGCCAGAATCATTTTCGGTTTGTGTTCACGGGCCAGTTGCGCCACTTGCTCGTAATCCACTTCGCCGGTGGCGTGGTCCAGTCCGTACTGAACAGCGTTATACATTTTGCCGGAGAAGTTGACTTTAGCACCGTGCGTCAGGTGGCCACCTTCCGCCAGGCTCATACCCAACACAGTGTCGCCGGGGTTCAGCAACGCCATATAAACGGCGGCGTTGGCCTGGGAGCCGGAGTGTGGCTGCACGTTGGCGTAATCGGCACCGAACAGCTCTTTGGCACGGTCGATAGCCAGTTGCTCGGCAATATCCACGTATTCACAGCCGCCGTAATAGCGCTTGCCGGGGTAACCTTCCGCGTATTTGTTGGTGAGCGCAGAGCCCTGAGCCTGCATGACCCGGGGGCTGGTGTAGTTTTCTGAGGCGATGAGTTCAATGTGCTGTTCCTGGCGCTGCTTTTCAGCTTCCATGGCTTCCCACAGTTCGGGATCAAAATCGGCAATATTCATATCGGCTGAAAACATACTGGTTCCTCGCGGCGTTCCGGATCGCTTATTGAATGCCCCAACCAACCGACAGGGACACTGGCTTAAATAAGGGCGGTATTGTACATAAAACCCCTGCCGACGGCACATGAAAGTCCCGCCGATTACCATCAATTTTGTTCACTTTACATAGCAGCCGATGCGAATACTAAGGGGCTTAGCTATTCTGGCCGGCCCCTTTCCCGGGCTCGTCTCCGGGTTGCTGGAACGCTTTGGTCCCCGTTACCGCGGCCACGTCCTTTACATGCAAATCCAATTGCGGGAAGGCAATCTCGATGCCTGCTTGCTTGAAACGCAAATCCACTTCTGTGTTCAGATTATGCAAAAGTGGCAGCCGATTACCGAATTTAGCAACAAATACCCGCAGCTCAAAATTCAGGGTGCTATCCCCAAAGCCCAGGAAAAAGGCCGATGGAGCAGGCTCGTTCAGCACGTCCTCGTGCTGTTTGGCGATGTCCAGAAGTAACCGGGTGACCAGCTTGGTATCGGAGCCATAGGCCACTCCCACCTTCAACACCAGCCGGGTGGTGGTATCACTTAATGTCCAGTTGATGAACTGATTCGTCACAAAGGTTTTGTTGGGAATGATCAGCTCTTTCATATCCCAATCGGTGATCGTCGTTGCACGCATATTGATTTTATAAACCGTGCCGCTCAGATCATTAATTGTCACTGTATCGCCGATTCTGATCGGTCGTTCATATAAGATGATCAAACCGGAGATAAAGTTCGCAAAGATTTCTTGCAGGCCAAAGCCCAAACCGACACCCAGCGCCGCCACCAGCCAGCCCAACTTACTCCAATCCAAACCCAGTTGACTGGAGGCGACCATGATCCCGGCGGCAATGACCAAATACCGCGCCGTTGACGTAATGGCAAAGCGAACACCCTGATCAACACTGAAACGCTGAAGAATCATAACCTCGATCAGGCCCGGCAGGTTCTTTACGCCGATATAGGTCAACGCCAGCACTAAGAAGGTAATTAAGATCGTGCCCAAAGCGACCTTGTGAATTTCGGTGCCCATATCGGTTTCGGTGGTATAACTCCACAGAGTAATTTCCTGAAAGATCTGTGCGGCCTGGATAAAGTCGCTCCACACCCAATAACATACCAATATAAACAAGGAACAGGAAAACACCCGCAACAACGCCCGATTCTGTTCGCTGATAGTGGACACGTCCAACTTGGGCATTTCAATCTCAGGAATTGCCTCACCACTGCTCTTACTGGCTTCCTGTTGCTCCTTGGCTTTGCGTATCGCATCACGCTTTTCGATTGCCCGTCGGTAAGCCAACTTGCGCTCCACTACGGAAAACCAGCGATGCAGTACCTGATCCAGTATCAGTATCAAAAAACCCAGCATAAACGAATAGAACAACAGCACCATCAACTCCATCGCGCTGAAGCTGTAACCCTGGAATGAAAGCGCCAACAAGGCAGCAGGCATTAAAATTGCCAACCAGAACACAGGCTTGTTCCAGCGCTGAAACCAACTGGCAGGCCCCTCAGCTCCGTGCTTGAAAATCCCCTGCTTGGGATTGAATAATTTGAGGTTAAACAGAAACAGGAAGAACACCGTCATTAGGAAAGAGGCTCTTCCCAGAACTCCGGAGTGGAAGTCGTCCCCTTCACGCCACACCACCACAAACACAAACGACCATGGCAACTGTAAATAAAGCAGTGGCAGGTACCGTTTTAAGGCTGTCACCCCGTGCGCACGCCACTGAAAATGTTCCAACGCCAGGCCGTGTCTACGGCATAGCTGACGAATCAGTTCAAAAAAGAAAAACCACCGCGCGATCAACAATATGGCTTTACCGATACCATCGGTGAACAAAGACGCTTGCGGGTTTAGCACCAGCGGGAACCCCAGCACCGCTAGTAAGACCGGGATAGGGAGAGCCATATAAACGGTGATTAGCAGCGCTTCCAAGGTATAGCGGAACTTATCTTTCGTGACATTACCGACTCTTTCCTGCAGCCGCTCCAGCCGGACACGCAGGCGCTTTCGGGTGATAACACCGATAATGGTCATCACCACCAAACCCAACAACGGCAACACCGGTTTTACCAGGACCTCATACCAGATCCGCAGAGGCTCACTCCACTTATGCTCCTGAATAAACCAGATCACGCTGCCAGGGACCATTCTGAACCATTTCAGACTCAGCGGAGTGGCGCTTTTGCGCCAGAACAGTTCCTTGTTTAACAGCTCATAGAAATCCGTCCGTTCTTCATATTGATCTTCATAAAGAATTTCCAGATTGGTCAAACCCACCACGTAGTCTGCATTGACCTGCACCAGCTTGTTGAGGGTTTCTGCCCGCAAGCTATAGATCTTATACAGGTCTGAATCTGCCAACTGGCGAAATTTGGAATCAATTTTGGACTCATCCAGTTGCTGTGCGATGAGTTGCTTGCGTGACGTTTCGGTGCGTACCTGATGCAATTTTTCATCGAGCCGGAACTGGCGCAGTCGTGCCTTGGATATCTCGGTAGATAATCCTTCATCGTTTTCATGCTCACGAATCTTAACTTGCAGCACCTGCCTCTGCCGCAACAAATAGTCGTCGACGTATTGATAAAAATCCGTCAATTCAAGTTGCTGTTTCGCTAGCTCGGCGCGGTATTTAACTTCCTGTAGTTCCTGCTTACCATCCGCGAGCCGGTCAGATGCACTGGTTAGGCTTTCAGTAACGGAGACCAGTAACTGATTGAGCTTTCTATTTTCCTTTTGTTCGTTCACCAACACCTTGGGAACTTCGTTATAGTGGCGGCTCAGCTCCACCAGGCTGTCTTTCTGTTGATCAACGCTGTTCAGGCGCATCTCATCGCGCTTTTCGCGCAGCACTTCCAATGCCGACTTGATCATATCCAGCTGTAGTAATAAAAGATCGCGGTTCACCGTGTGCAGTTCCAATAGCCGCTGATATCCCTCCAACCGGTTTTGCGCCAGACTCTTGCGAAGCTCGGCATTATTAATCTGCTGCTTCACAACCGCCACCTGCATGGTTTTTAATGACGAATTTTTATTACTGGATTCAAGCTCTTTCAACCTATCCTTGGCTGCCTGTTCATCTCGCTGTGCTTCCTGCACATCCGACCTGGCCTTGCTTGGCAAAGCCTGCTGATCTCCGATGTTCTCAAGCACGAACGACAGGCTTTGCTGCAAGGCACGGGCCTGGTTGTCGAGCAGGCTTATTGCTTTATCCAGCGCGGTCTGAGAGTCCGGAATGGGCTTTTCACCATTCGCCGCACCCTGTTCCAGACGCCGAATTTCCAGACGCAATTGATCCGCCAACTGCGGCGCACCCTGGATTTCCAGATTCAGCTCTACGCGCTTTTGCTTAAGTTTGCTTTCCTGCTTTTCCAGGCGCTCCAGCTCATTTCCCAGTTGTTCCAATTCTTTACTGAGCGCATCGGTTTTGGAAGGTTCAGGTGCACTCTTCGTATCCAGCCCCAATGGCGCTGAATAGACGAAACCGGCGCCCAGCGCCCAAACTGTGATGACGCAAAAGGCCAGCCACTTCCACCCTGAAAATCCTGTGTTCACAAATGCTCCTAAATCAACCATCCAAAGCCCCGCGATGGCAGGGCTCAAGCTCATTCTTACCGGGACTTTAGCGACTACTTATTCTACTACTCCGCGGGCTCTGACCTGGTTTGCATCAGCGCCCCAATTGGGTTAGCGTAGCGCCCAACCACAGACTCACACAAAAACTATTTATCCTATGGCGCAATATATATACACCATGAACCGGGTATCCAAAGTGGTACCCCCGAAACGTCAGATCATCAAAGACATTTCCCTATCCTTCTTTCCCGGAGCCAAAATCGGCGTCCTCGGATTGAATGGCGCGGGCAAATCCACAGTGCTGCGCATTATGGCAGGAGTCGACAAAGAGTTCGACGGGGAAGCACGACCTGCCAGCGGTATTAATATCGGTTATTTGCCCCAGGAACCCGAACTGGATCTGAGCAAAGATGTCCGCGGTAACGTCGAAGACGGCGTACGGGAAATTAAAGACGTACTGGCGCGATTTGATGAAATCAGCATGAAGTTCGCAGAACCAATGTCTGATGACGAAATGAACAGCTTGTTGGAAGAGCAAGCGGAGTTACAAAATAAAATCGACGCCAACAATGGCTGGGATATTGACCGTAGCCTGGAGATTGCCGCCGACGCGCTGCGCCTGCCACCCTGGGAAGCCGATGTCAGCAAGCTGTCGGGTGGTGAGAAGCGCCGCGTCGCCCTGTGTCGCCTGCTGCTGTCCAGCCCGGATATGTTGTTGCTGGACGAGCCTACCAACCACCTGGATGCCGAATCCGTTGGTTGGCTGGAACGCTTCCTCCATGACTATAAAGGCACTGTAGTCGCCATTACCCATGATCGCTATTTCCTGGATAACGCAGCCGAATGGATTTTGGAGCTGGACCGCGGTCACGGCATCCCCTGGAAAGGCAACTACAGCTCCTGGCTGGAACAAAAGGAAGCGCGACTGGCCCAGGAATCCAAGCAGGAAGCGTCACGCCAGAAAGCCATGCAGGCGGAGCTGGAATGGGTTCGTTCCAACGCCAAAGGACGCCAGTCAAAAAGCAAAGCCCGCCTGGCCCGCTTTGAAGAACTCAGCAGCCAGGAATCACAAAAGCGAAACGAAACCCAGGAACTCTTTATTCCGGTAGCAGAACGCCTGGGCGATGATGTCATCGAGTTTCGCAATGTCACTAAATCATTCGGCGATCGCGTACTGTATGAAGATCTCAGCTACACCATCCCCAAAGGTGCCATCGTCGGCATTATCGGCCCCAACGGCGCCGGTAAAACCACCCTGTTCCGCATGATCGTCGGCGAAGAAAAACCAGAGCGAGGTGAAGTCCATATCGGCAGCACTGTTGACCTGGCTTACGTAGATCAATCCCGTGACGATCTGGACGGCAGCAAAACCGTTTGGGAAGAGGTGTCGGACGGGCTAGACGTGATCAAAGTCGGCTCTTTTGAGATGCCCTCCCGTTCCTATGTCGGCCGTTTCAACTTCAAAGGTTCGGACCAGCAAAAACGCGTTGGCGAGTTGTCCGGTGGTGAGCGCAACCGCTTGCACCTGGCCAAATTACTGCGCAAAGGCGGCAATGTATTGCTGCTGGATGAGCCCACCAACGACCTGGACGTAGAAACACTGCGAGCGTTGGAAGAAGCCTTGTTAACTTACGCCGGTACCGCGATCGTGATATCGCATGACCGCTGGTTTCTGGACCGGATCGCGACGCACATCCTCGATTTTGAGGGCGAAGAAGGGGTCGAGTTCTATGAAGGCAACTTCACCGAATACGAAGCTTATAAGAAGAAAAAATACGGTGAGGAATCGACTCAACCCAAACGCATTAAATACAAAAAGCTGCAATAGACAGCATCGTTGTCCACACGAATGTCGCCGTGTTGTAGCGTAAGCCTCACGACCAACAAACCCCGCACTAAGCGGGGTTTGTTATTTATTCGTCGTCGACATCCCAATCGTCATAGTCATCCAGGTCGTGTTTCAGACGCCGGTCTTCCATCAACGCTTCGATCTTGCGCAGATAGTCGCCGGAACGCTTATTCCTGGCTTCCAGACGGTTTTCAATATCGCTATCAATACCATCCATCATGTCATCGTCAATGTCATCAATGAAGGTACTGTCTTCAGATGTTGATGTTGTTCTCATAACCCAATACCTCTACAGCTATTAAACTTCTACAGCGATTAAATCAGAGTTGTGAAAAAGTGCTCTGCCAATCCGATGGCGAATTATTCCCATAAAGCCGGCTGGCTTTCATCTTTTAATTATTAACGCAGCATCAAAAAATTTTATAGTTAATTTTTCATGTTTTTAGAGTTTTTTCCCATGAATCGTATCAGCGTTATGCAATAAATAACCAAGTACAAGGTTGTTTCACAACTTTACAAAAACATTGCGCTGACGGCTTGAATTTTTTGGGTTTTCGGCGTTTTATGAAAGTTTGGCTATGCGTAAAGTATGCGTCAAAGAAGTGACCACCCGCCCCGAACCCAAATAAACAAAAATCACATGAGCCCAGGCCATGATTGAAAAACGTAATTTTACCCGCATCGCTTTTGACGCCAACGCTCGGCTGCACAAAGGGGAAGAGAGCTGCCCCACTAAGCTATTGGATATTTCCCTTAAGGGGGCGTTGGTTAAACAGCCTGAAGCCTTGCCCCTGAGCAAGGACGACCAGGTCACACTGTATTTACTATTGAGTGATGAGGAAACGGAGATCTGCATGCAAGGCAAAGTCGCCCACCTTGCTGCGGAGCAGATCGGGATCGTGTGTGAACATATCGATGTGGACAGCGCCTCGCATTTACGCCGTATTGTGGAGCTTAACACCGGAAGTGAGTTTCTGCTGGAACGGGAAATCGAAGCCCTGATTAATTACGGATCGTAACAGTTACGCTGTAGCGCATTTTCTTCACAGGGCGTCCAATGCCTGCTCCAACCGCGCAACCGCAATGACTTCCAAACCTTCGATCGGCGCTTTGGGTTGGTTACCTTTTGGAACAATAGCGCGAGTAAAGCCGTGCTTGGCTGCTTCCCGTAAACGCTCCTGCCCACTGGGTACCGGACGAATTTCCCCCGACAAACCGATCTCGCCGAATACAATCAGATGACTGTCCAACGCTAAATTGCGCAGACTGGACACCACCGCCACCAACACAGCAAGATCCGAGCCGGTCTCCAGCACTTTTACGCCTCCCACCACGTTCACAAACACGTCCATGCCCAGGGTGGCCACACCACCGTGACGGTGCAACACCGCTAACAGCATCGCCAACCGGTTTTGGTCCAGGCCCACCGCAACCCGGCGGGGGTTGCCTAACTGACTGTCGTCAACCAAGGCCTGTACTTCGACCAGCAAGGGCCGACTGCCCTCCCGGGTTACCATCACAATGCTGCCGGGAATCGGTTGGTCATAACGGGACAAAAAAATCGCAGAAGGATTACTCACCTCGCGCAGCCCCTTATCGGTCATGGCGAATACCCCAAGCTCGTTCACCGCACCGAAACGGTTTTTCACAGCGCGGATCATGCGGAAACGGTTGTCTTGCTCACCCTCGAAATACAGCACACTGTCCACCATGTGCTCCAGCACCCGAGGCCCGGCCAATGCGCCCTCTTTTGTCACGTGGCCCACCAGAAATAAGGCGGTGCCTGTTTGTTTGGCAAAACGCACCAGAGCCGCGGCGCATTCGCGCACCTGAGACACCCCGCCAGGAGCCGAGCTTAATCCTTCGCTGTACACGGTCTGAATCGAATCCACCACCATCACACGGGGCTTTTCCAGATTCGCCGTAGCGAGGATATTTTCAATGCTGGTTTCCGACATCAGGCGCAGCTGATCCATGGGTAAATCCAGCCTCCGCGCACGCAAGGCAACCTGCTGCAAAGACTCCTCACCGGTGATATAAAGCGCCTTGCGTTGCGCCGCAAGAAAAGTCATGGTTTGCAGCAGGATAGTCGATTTGCCAATACCTGGATCACCCCCGATCAAGACCACCGAGCCCTCAACCAAGCCCCCACCCAATACCCGGTCCAGCTCTTCAGTGCCGGTGGTGGTGCGCGGCTCTTCCACCATTTCAACAGCCGCCATCGTGGTGACTTTGCGGGCCTCTCCGGCCCAGCTTGATTTGCCGCCGCGATTGGACGACATACCACGATCCGGGTTGAACTCAGCCAGCGTATTCCAGGCACTGCAATCGGCGCACTGTCCTGCCCATTTGGCAGACACGCTGCCACAATCACTGCACACAAACTGGGTCTTAGCTTTTGCCATTGCGCTCTAAACCTTAAAAAATGGATCTTAAAAAATGAATCTTAAAGTTCTGCCTCTGAATACACCCGCGCTACCCGCTGGGTGACCTGACACATTAATTCGTAATTGATCGTTCCGGCCCACTGCGCAACTTCTTCTATGGGTAGCCCCGGTCCCCAAAGCGTTACCGGAGTATGCAACGGCAAAGCGCCAAGCTGACTCACATCCACTGCCAGCATATCCATGGAAACGCGGCCAATCACCGGGCAACGCACATTCTGAATTAACACCTGCGCCTGACTGTTGATATGGCGGGGATAACCATCACCGTAGCCAATGGTGACGATGGCTACTCGAGTGTCACGCAGTGCTCTCCAGGTGGCGCCATAGCCGACACTGTCCCCAGCACAAACAGTACGCAAGGAAAAGATGCGTGCCTGCAAGTGCATGACCGGTTTCAGATTAACATTGCTGGCCGAACGATGGGGCAACGGCGACGCACCATAGAGCATCAAGCCCGGCCGCACCCATTGGTAATGATGATCCGGTGCGGTGAGCACCGCAGCCGAATTTGCCAGGCTGGCATTCGTTGCGGCGCAGCGGTCTACCAGCTCGGTAAAGCGTGCGCACTGCTCATCGGTTAACGGGTGGGCGCTTTCATCAGCGCAGCCCAGATGGCTCATCAGCACCACTGACTGCACTTTATCGCTGCGTTGCAACCGGTTCCAGGTCGCCAGACAATCCGCTGGCGCTAACCCCAGGCGGTGCATACCGGTATCAATCTTAAGCCACACCGCAACCGCTTCCGGAATCGGTGTATTGAAGAGCAAGTCGAGCTGCCACTGCGCGTGCACCACTATCTGAAAACCAAGCGCCGATGCTTGCTGTAACTGATCCGCGTCCATTACGCCTTCCAGTAGCAGAAGCGGCGCTTTAACACCGGCTTTATGCAAAATCAGGGCTTCGCTGAAGGTTGCTACCCCGAAAGCATCGCTGCCCAGCAGGGCTTGGGCGACCCGTACGCTGCCATGCCCATAACCGTCGGATTTGATCACCGACAACACCCGGCTGCGGGGAGCCAACCTTCGCACTTCTTGTAAATTGTGGCGTAAAGCGGCCAGATCAATCTCGGCCCAGGCTCTAGTATTCTCCATAATTGTTGTGCGCCAGATCCTCAAAGCGGGTGTAACGGCCCAGGAAGGCCAGACGAACAGTACCGATGGGACCGTTCCGCTGTTTACCTATGATGATTTCCGCCGTACCTTTGTCGTCAGAATCCTCGTTATAAACTTCATCACGATAAATAAACATGATGATATCCGCATCCTGCTCGATCGCTCCGGATTCCCGCAAATCCGACATGATGGGCCGCTTGTTGGGCCGCTGTTCCAGACTACGGTTAAGCTGCGATAATGCAATCACCGGGCATTCCATCTCCTTTGCCAAGCCTTTCAGGGAGCGGGAGATTTCAGAGATTTCGTTGACCCGGTTTTCCGCCCCCGGCACTTGCATCAACTGCATATAGTCGATCATGATCAGACCGATTTCACCTTGATCCCGGGCAACCCGGCGAGCCCGCGCACGGATCTCCGTAGGGCTCAAACCAGCAGAATCGTCGATAAAGAGTTTCTGTTCTGCCAACAGGCTGACGGCCGAGCTGAAACGAGGCCAGTCATCCTCCTCCAGCTTACCGGAGGTCACCCGCGACATATCAATACGCCCCAGTGAGGCCAGCATCCGCATCACGATCTGCTCCGACGGCATCTCCATACTGAACACCAAAACCGGCTTGCCGGTACGGATCAGCGCATTCTCTGCCATATTCATGGAAAACGTCGTTTTACCCATGGCCGGCCGTGCGGCCACCACCACCAAAGCGCCTGCCTGCAAGCCGGAGGTCTTTTCATCCAGATCAGTAAATCCCGTCGGGATACCAGTGAACTTCTCGTCAGATTTGAACATCTGATCAATCCGGTCCACAGTGGATTTGAGCACGTCTTTAATCGGTTGCGGGCCGCCTTTCTTGGAACCCTGTTCCGCAATGCCAAACACCTTACGTTCCGCTTCATCCAGAAGCTCGGTAGAACTGCGCCCCTCCGGGTGGAACGCCGCGTCGGCAATTTCGCTGGAGATGGAAATCATCTGCCGCAGCACTGAGCGTTCCCGCACGATTTCAGCATAGGCTTTGATGTTACTGGCACTGGGCGTGTTCTTGGCCAGCAACGCCAGATACCCCATGCCGCCACTGTCCTCGAGAATACCGGCGTTATCCAATGCCTCACCCAGTGTCACCACATCAAAGGGGCGGCCCAGCTCCGCCAGCTGACTGATCGCCCGAAAAATCAGGCGATGGTCACGACGATAAAAATCCACATCCGAAGTGATCTCAGACACGTCATCAAAGGTCTGGTTGTCCAGCATGAGACCGCCGATAACAGATTGTTCTGCTTCCACGGAATGAGGGGGTACTTTGATCGACGCCGATTGCATATCGGCATCCAGGGACAGCTCGATGGGCGATTCACTCATAGGGTTTCAATGCGCTATATACTTTGTGCTTTTAAGGAAAGGAGTTGCGTCAAGTGTAACGGCTGTTCAAGTGGCAGTGCAAACAGTGACTGCGCTCAATAACAAGAGACTGAAACGACAAAACTCCGGCAGCCCTTAAGCTACCAGAGTTTTGCTAGGTATGACTGAAGCCTCCCGGCTTGTATCGGCTGCTATCAGCAGGCCGGCACAAGGCTTATTCGGGAACGACAGAAACCTTGATGGTCGCAGTAACGTCGCTGTGCACCTGGATATCGAGTTCGAAATCACCGGTGTTGCGGATCGCACCGTTGGGCATAAGCACTTCCGCTTTAACGGTTTCTACACCAGCGGCGGTCAATGCATCTGCGATGTCACGAGTACCCACAGAACCAAACAGCTTGCCTTCATCACCGGACTTGGCGGGAATCGTTACACTACCCAGTTCCGTGATTTTGTCAGCTCGCGCTTGCGCGGCGGCCTGTTGATCGGCAGCGGCTTTCTCAAGTTCGGCACGACGCTCTTCAAAATATTTTATATTCTCTTCGGTAGCCGGAGCGGCTTTACCTTGAGGGATTAAGAAATTACGGCCGAAACCAGCACGTACTTTCACTTTGTCACCCAGTTCGCCCAGGTTACGGTTCTTTTCTAGTAAAATGACTTCCATCACTCATACCTCTTTTGAATTCGTTTTCTAAAATCAACAAAACTGTCCATTACAGCTGCGGAGATCAATAACATCACTCCCAACCCGGCGGACACTAATAAGCCCACATAAAAGAATACCAGTAGCGGCAGACTGTTCGGCTTGCGACCAAACAAACCGTGCACCAACCCCAAGCCTGCCAGCAGTAACGGCATCACCGCACAAGGCAATACCATTCTTGCCTCCGGTTTGGCCTGAACCAGTATCAAAACCAGCATCAAACCTGCTGCCGCCATCGGGGTCAAACGCAGTTGATGAAACTCTGCCCTGAAACCGCCGGGGTTATACAATCGGGCCTGCAGCCAGCGCGCCAGCAGTAATGAAGCAATGGCGCCCAGCGTTGTAACCCAGGCCATGCCTTCCACTACCACACTGCGTACCGTGACTAACTCCAGCATGGCCTCGTTACCGGTTTTTTTCAGTTCCGCTTCAAATGCATCAAAGCTGGGCTGAAACAGGGTAACCAGATGGTCTACTTTGGCTGCGGCCAAGCTTTGAATTGACAGCATATACAGAGCAGAAACCACAGCGGCGGCAATCACCGCCCAAGCTAACGACCTTGTACCCGCCAAAACCACAGCAGCCACTACAGCAGCCAGCACCAAACCGAGCTGAGAAACATCTCCGGCCGGCCAATGTACCATTACCGCAACCGCCGCGGCGCCCAAAAACGGGACAGCCGCGTCGCTAATACTCTTTCTTAAGGCAACCAGCGCAATCACTGCGCCGGATGTCCAGCCAAGCCCGGGCACCATGGCCAGGGCTACAGCGGCAGCGAGCGCCTGAAAGGGCCCGCTCATGATCCACTTTGCCAGTGACGACATCATACTGGCTCAAATATTCCTATTTGTGTGAATCTGAATACGGCAACAAAGCCAGGAAACGCGCGCGTTTAACGGCACGGGCCAGCTGACGTTGGTATTTCGCACTGGTGCCGGTAATACGGCTGGGTACGATTTTGCCGGTTTCGGTGATGTAATTTTTCAAAGTGTCCAGATCTTTATAATCAATCTCGACGACGCCTTCGGCGGTAAAACGGCAGAATTTTCTGCGGCGATAAAAACGTGCCATGGTCGGCTCCTGTTATTCAATTAACGCAATTCAATGTGCTGTGCGTGTAATACCAATTGGGTTGCAGAGCTGTCTTTATAGTTCCGGCGGGATAAAAACCCGGTTACTTGAAGACGGTCGCTCACGGCCAGAGGTTCGCAATGTTCTGTTATTTCCCGGCCCCGTGCCTCGACTTTTATTCTGCATAACACTTCCCGTGCTACGCCCGCCTCTTCCTGACGGGATCGATGTTCCAACATAAAGCTATAATGGGGAACACCACCGGGTGTGTAACGTAATCCTAAAACTTCCGTTACCGTACCACTCAGAATCAGTTGATTGCTTTCCACTTGGGGGTTCACGTATCAGCGGCTACTATCAGCAATCCAGCTCGCGGCGATTATTCGTCGGAATCTGAATCATCATCGTCGGAATCGTCAGCGTCATTACTGTCGCTGTCGTTACGGTCACGACTGCTGTTGTCACGGTCACCGGAGTTACGCGACTCGTAATCACGGCCACGTGATTCACCACGATCTTTCTCGTTGGATTTCACCAGGATAGATTGCTCAGTGACAGCTTCGTTACGACGGATCACCATGTTACGCAGTACAGCGTCGTTGAATTTGAATGCACTGGTCAGTTCATCAAGAACGTCCTGGGCGCATTCCACATTCAACATGACATAGTGTGCTTTATGAATTTTGTTAATCGGGTAGGCCAGTTGGCGGCGGCCCCAATCTTCCAGACGATGAACACTGCCACCGCCTTCCTGGATCTGGCCTTTATAACGCTCAACCATACCGGGGACTTGTTCACTCTGATCAGGGTGAACCATAAAAATGATTTCGTAATGTCTCATGACATCTCCTTACGGATTAAAGCCTCCCGCGTGCTCCCTCTCAGGAACGATCGTGGTAAGGCAAGGAGTAAATGCTTACTTTGCTTAAACGAACTAGGTTCCCCCCAGGCACAGAGCCCGAGGGATCGCGAATTCTATAGGAGGATTGCCGTAAACTCAAGCAGCTTTAAAGACGCTGGCGCAAGGCCTCAAACAAACAGACCCCGGCCGCCACTGACACATTCAGGCTTTGGACATCGCCCTGCATGGGGATAAACACCAACTGATCGCAGTTTTCACGGGTAAGACGTCGCAGACCGCTGCCTTCAGCGCCCATCACCAATGCAATATTGTCTTTTAAATCAACGCTATAAAGGCTACTGGCAGTCTCATCCAGCTCTGTACCGATCACCCATATGCGTCGTTCCTGTAACTCTTTTAACAATCGGGCCAGATTAGTAACCTGAACAAACGGCACCACTTCCGCCGCACCCACTGCCACGCGGCGCACCACCGGCGACAATCCGGCAGACTTATCCCGGGTGGTTATCACGGCATCAACGCCGGCCGCATCGGCGCTGCGCAGCACCGCCCCCAGATTATGGGGGTCGGTCACGGAATCCAAAACCAGCAGCAATACCGGACCGGACTTGTTATCCAAATAGGTATAAAGCTGATCTTCATCCCAGGACTGGGACAAGCGGCAGCGCGCCGCCACACCCTGATGATTGGCATCCTGAAACTGATGATCCATGGCCTTCTTTGAGACCCGCTGACAGGTTACCCCCGCACGCTGCACCTGTTTCAGCAATGCGTCCAGGCGCGCGTCATCGCGCCCCTCCTGCAACTTCATTTCCAGCACCCTGTCCGGGTGCTTGTTTAATACTGCGCTAACGGTGTGAATTCCGTAGAGCCATTCCGGTTTGGACATAAAACGTAACTACCTACTGAACCTGCCTAACTACTGATACAAAGCTGCCGGTCAAAAGCACAGCCGGTTAACTTTTCTTGGGGCGGCCCTGCGCTTTGGCTTTTTTGGTTTTGGTTCGCGACTTCGCCTTTTTGGCGGCGGCCTTCACAATAGCATGACGGGACGACCCGGCTTTGGGTTTCTTGGGACCTTTGGCTTTTGGCTTGCCCTTCGACGGAGACTTTGCCTTACCTTCTGTCTTGGCTTGCTGCTTACCCTTGCTGCGCCGTGAACCGGATTTTTTACCCGGCGGACTGGTGCCGTCCTTATCTTTGCTCCAACGAACTTTTTTGCCGCCCGCCAGCAATTCAAAATCAATTTTACGATCGTCCAGATTAACTTTGGCGACACTCACCGTGATTTCTTCACCCAGACCAAACATCAACCCGGTGCGCTCGCCCACCAATCGATGACGCACTTCGTCGTAATGATAGTAATCACCTGTGAGCGAACTGACGTGCACCAGCCCTTCCACATAAATGTCCTTCAACTCGACGAACAAACCAAAGTTGGTAACACCGGAAATGATCCCTTTGAACACATCCCCGATTTTATCGCTCATGTATTCACATTTGAGCCAGCCAATCACATCCCAGGTCGCTTCGTCGGCACGCCGCTCGGTCATGGAGCACTGCTCGCCCAACTCGACCATCGCGGCCTGACTGTACGGTAGGATTTTCTCTCTGGGAATATCAGGTGATCCCGGCACACGCTTGGTGTTCGGGCAATCAATACCGGAGCGGGCGTAATAACGCAGCGCCCGGTGCACCATTAAATCAGGGTAACGACGAATCGGCGAGGTGAAATGAGCATAAGCGCTATAGGCCAGCCCAAAGTGCCCTTTGTTTTCCGGGGAATACACCGCTTGGTTCATAGACCGCAACATCACCGTCTGAATCAGATCGTAATCGGGACGGTCTTTAATCTTAGCCAACACATCCTGATAATGTTCCGGCTTGGGATCGCCACTGGCCACAAACGGAATATTCAGTTCTTTCAGAAAGATGCGCAGGTTTTCCAGCTTTTCGTTCTTCGGGCCTTCGTGCACACGATACAACGCTGGCAGCTTGTATTTCTGCAAAAACTTTGCCGCGCAGACATTGGCCGCCAGCATACACTCTTCGATTATCTTATGGGCGTCGTTGCGTTCGGTAGGAACAATACGTTCAATTTTACGGTCTTCACCGAACTCGATTTTGGTTTCGGTGGTTTCAAAATCAATGGCGCCGCGCTCGGTGCGCTGGCCACGAAAGGCATGAAATAATGCGTATAAATTTTCCAGGTGCGGCACAACTTCTTTGTATTCTGTGCGCAGATCCTTGCCTTCCCTGGACTCTGCTTCCTGCAGCATGGTGCCGACTTTATTATAAGTTAGGCGTGCGTGGGAACAGATCACCCCTTCGTAAAAACAGTAACGACTAACGTTGCCTGCCGCGCTGACGCTCATCTCACAGACCATGGCAAGACGGTCAACATGCGGATTTAGGGAACACAGGCCGTTAGACAAATTCACTGGCAACATCGGCACAACATGCTCGGGAAAATACACCGAATTACCGCGTTTATGCGCCTCAATATCCAGCGGATCACCCGGGTGGACATAATGGGAGACATCGGCAATAGCCACATATAATTTCCAGCCACCGCTGCGCTTTTTCTCACAATAAACCGCATCATCAAAGTCTTTTGCATCTTCGCCATCAATGGTCACAAATGGCGTTTTACGCAAATCGAAACGGTTTTCGTAGTCCTTCTTATCGACACCATCGCCAAACTTTTCCGCAGCGGCTACTACCTCTTCAGGCCAGGTATGAGGTATATCGTGATTGCGGATCGCCACGTCGATTTCCATGCCCGGTGCCATATGTTCACCGATAATCTCGATAATACGACCCACCGCCTTGGAGCGATAACTGGGCTGCTGTGCGATCTCGACAACCACAAACTGCCCATTTTTGGCTTTTAAAGGGTCGTCATCAGGGATTAATACATCCTGACTGATGCGCCGGTTTTCCGGCACCACAAAGCCGATATTGCTCTCTTTAAAGAAGCGCCCCACCAAGCGCTGGGTCTTGCGCTCCAGCACCTCTACGATAGTGGCTTCACGGCGACCGCGATTATCTAAACCGCTCTGCCGCGCCAACACCTTGTCACCATCAAAGCCACAACGCATCTGGCGGGCACTCAAATACAGATCATCGCCACCGTCGTCCGGCTTCAGAAAACCGAAGCCATCGCGGTGACCGATAATCACACCCTTTATCAGATCCATTTTCTCTGCCACGCCGTACGCATTACGCCGGTCAATCAATAATTGACCATCTCGAACCATGGCTTTTAAACGACGCCGCACCGCTTCAACGGGCTCATCATCAAACACGTCTAGCTCGGCACAGATCTGGCGGTGGGTCAGGGGCTTGCCCCTGTCATTGAGTAAATCGAGAATAAAATCGCGGCTGGGAACAGGATTTTCGTATTTTTCAGCTTCTTTGCCTCGGTTGGGATCGTCCGACCAGGACCAATTCGTCATGCACATTTCCTTTAATTTCGGGTGCTTGCAGCCACTTTAGGTAGTGTTCCCCCGTTTTACAAGGAACACAGCCAGGAACCATCGACCATTCCGCCGGTTCTACAACCTTTCCAGCCGCATGGAGACGCTTAATGGGCCCTATCATACGCAAATTGATTATTGACAGACAGTAAGCAAACCAGTAAATTTGCGGCCCACTTGCCCAGGTGGTGAAATTGGTAGACACGCCAGCTTCAGGTGCTGGTCCTCGCAAGGGGGTGGAGGTTCAAGTCCTCTCCTGGGCACCATATATAGACTGTTGTTTTTAAAGGTGACGGTTGAATCATAAAATGATCGAAACTGTCAGGTTATGCTTGAAAGACAATAACCTCATTTTATGCTTCAAACCTTTCTATATCTTCTCATTGCTTTGTTTTGAATAGCTTTTTCTGCAAAGCAGCCTTACTTTACCAGTACATTCTATAGCCAAACCTGGCAGATAATCTCCCTTATCTAAGGGTTTCCTAAAATCTTATTTTATCCCCTATACGCAGACTTCGACATAGAATGTGCTTAATGTGGAGGAACGTTTTTGTCCGAAGCAATTACCCCCAGCTTTCTGACCAAAATGTCGAGGCGCTGCATGATCACTTCGTTACAGCAAAAGAAAAAAATACTGGAGAAGTTAACTCGGCTGCAGGCACAGTTAGATGCGCCTACCAAGCCCGGCGTACCGGAAATACTTGCGACAATGAGCAGCGCGCAAATCGAAGATGCTATATCGCTCCTGCGAGCGGATGTTTATGCCTACGACGCTGCTTGTGAAGCCAATTTGGACAGGCTCGAATTCGATAGCTACGAAGAACTTTACAAACTGCCCATAGTCATACGCTTGGCCAGCAACCTGACCTTAGAAGATTTTTCCAAGGCAACAGGGATCAGTGAAAGCCAAATCAAACTCTATGAATCCAATGACTACCAAAACGCCCCCAGCCACATCTTCAGCACCATACTCAAGGTGTTTAATATTCAACTCAATGGTTACGCACATCGGAGCATGTAAAAAACGCAATTTTATAATTTGCCTGGTTCGTGAATGGGCACCTGGTAAATAGAGGTACCACAAAAGCACCTATACCGCCTGAACTAAAGTTAAGTCTATTTAGATTTAGCTGTGGTCAGTATGACATGCTGCTTGTTGCATTGATGAAGGCGTGTAAATTTCGGGGTTTATTCCAACTTCGTAGATCGGGGATTTGCTCGCATCATTAATCGTTGTTACAGATCCGCCATTTATGACTGGTCACTTGGAAAAATAATCTTGCCGTTTTCATCCAGCCCTGGGCCGGTGAGTTGTGCATACAACGTTTTTGTTGCCGTACCCGGTTCAGCCCACAGGGCTTCGGTCAACTCTTCATGGAATACCTCTTGCTCTTGGAACGTCAAATCATCATAGGCAATCTGAGCGGTAAGTGCAGCCTTGATCCGTTCGTAAC